>Ga0307508_10001955_pt1 | contig 22537 bp, 20 predicted proteins | sample 9_EM_MG_FD_203089 | JGI IMG/M metagenome (GOLD analysis project Ga0307508, IMG submission 203089) | Populus trichocarpa ectomycorrhiza microbial communities from riparian zone in the Pacific Northwest, United States - 9_EM | ecosystem: Host-associated > Plants > Roots > Unclassified | place...
TGGATCAATCTGATTTTGGGTTGTTTTATATAGGTGGTTGTTGGAATGACAGAGAGAAAGAGATTTTAGGGTATGACTTATGATGCAGAGGGCTAGAGGGTGAGTTTGGTGAGAATTTTATATTTCAACTGAAAATGTAAAAACAAAACCAAAACGATTTCACCACTATTTAACATTATAAACATATATTGACTCGTAGAATCATATCAACTCAAGATTTTATCATATATGCCTTAAAATCTTGTCCTTAGATGAAAAGAAACGCCACTTTCTTTTTACAGTCCATGGCCGTCACAAAAATCAAACATGATAACCCTCAAGCCTCATTCTTTTTGCGAACTTAAAATGGCAAAATGAACACATTCTCCCACGCGACTTGAGAAACTTCTAATGTTTAGCTCCGCATCCATTCAACACACACACACACACACACACACACTCACACACACAAGCAACTGTATCTCTATTTCAATAACTTACAAAGGGGAGACAAAATGCACAACACGATCCAATTAGCTACAATTGAAGCATTTGCAAATTAGAGATTTGACCAAACCTCAAATTTTCTTGATGCGTTCTGTCATCATGAAGTACAAGAACTTTTAGCGTTCCAGATTCTCTTAACCAGGAAGCAACAACAGATCCTGTTGATATAAGTCGACCTAAGTTGCATTTGGCTGACCTAAAGGGTGCACCCATGCCCATGAGAAGGGCCTCAACAGCTCGCCTTAGCGTACTGTCACCAACTACTTTGCTGTGTTTGCCCCATCCAGTCAAAATGCTGAAACAACTATGGGTTCAGAACTTTCTCTTGAAATGGTTGAATATAAGAGATGGTATTGGTTAACAAATACAACTACATACAATGGCATACCTCAATAATTTTGGCACCTCATGACCCTCAAACACAATAGCACGTACATTCAGCAACCATGCATGCACCATTGCCCGAGCAGCCCCAGAAGACATTAGATGCAAATCTAAGCAAGACTCAGACCACACATTCTCCCACACTTGGCGACGTTTCCCTTCAAGCACAACCAGTTGTGCACCCCTTTTCTGAGAAAAGAAATAGTGTTGTGCATTCAGAACTAATCCAGTTATATAAATGTGTAACCACAAAATATAGACTTTTAATCAGTAATAGCTATGGCTCAAACTGACCTGACCGAAGTGCCATAACATGTCAGTCAAGGCATTGTAAAAGGCAGATGCTGTCGAAGAGTCCATCAATTTTACTTCATCAAAGAGGGATTGTGCTTGCTCCCAAACATTTTCTCTATAACCCATAAGAAGTCCATGGGCCACGCCATAAACCTGGTTATCAAATAACCGGAGCTCCTCCAATAACATTGAAGCCTCTTCAAAGGAATTGCAACGACTGTATCAAGAGAATATAAAAATGAATTTAAACCATGTTTTATTTGAAGCTGAATCTCCTTTATATATACATGCAAACATGCATGCATGGACGAACATGCAAGTATAAGATCAAACATGGACAAACATGTTTTCTCACCCTGAAATCGAACAATAAACTGAACTAATACATCACACTAGCACATAAGAAGGACAAGGAATTTTATCAAAAGTCCAAAACAGAAAACTCGCAATTCTGCTCATCTTTACTGGAAAGAAATACTGGCACAGTCTCATCTGCTTGATCTATTTTTGCTGAAGATGAACGATTACTGAGGTATGAATGAACAAAGAGCAACATAAATTGCACACATGTTCCACAATCCCGGGGGGCTTGTGAGATTTTTCACAATCCATGTATGATTATGCAGTTTTCAATTATCTCGTCAACAACACCCTACCTTTTCAGTTATGGTAGAATGAGCAGTATATACAATTATCCTTTGTCTAATGATAAATTTCAATATCTTTTAAGTATCCTCATTCATGTGTGGCTATCCCAAAGAGACAGGTTCAAAACATGCTGTGTTCACATTAATTAAAAAAATCCCTTAAAGGACAACATCCTCGATTTTGTTAAACAAATAAAAAGGAAATAACAGCACAACAAAAATTACCTGCAAGCATTCAAAATGGCTGAAAATGTGACCACATTTGGCTTGATTTCCAGCTCGTGCATCTTGTGAAAGACTCCCAAAATGCACATCATTTCCTGCCCGCCACTGTTCTTTGCTTGACCTGCCTTTTCAGCAGCAAGCTGCCCAAAAATCTTTATGATCCGGTTGTCCTCCCTGTCAGCCACCAGACTTTTAGTGGCCTTCTCAACAGCACTTGAAGATAGAGAATCAATTTGCAACTCACTGGTCTGACCAGCATCATCAACCACAGATTCTGTGGTTGCTGGCCGGCCAAATGCATCTATAATGGAATTGTAAGTGACCACATTAGGCCTAATTCCCTCCTTGGTCATCTCATCAAGCAAAGACACAGCAGACTCCACCAACCCATTCTTGCACAAGGCATCTATCAATGCACTATAAAGAACAACATCAGCCTTCAACCCAGCCTTCTTAAACTCCCTAAAAACATCCATTGCTTCCCTATACAAACCACCTTTTGAATACACATCAATCAAAGTTGAGTAAGTTAATAGATTGGGTGATACATGCCTGGCTTTCATCTCTTCAAACACTTTTCTAACCACGTCATACTTGTATTGTTTCCCATACCCACCCAAAAGCGCATTATAAGTCACAACATCTTTCCTAATCCCAGAATTTTCCATCTCCCTGCAAACATCCATAGCTTCCTCAAACCTACCAAGCTTAGCATAAATAGAAAGCAAGGTGTTATAAGAAACTCTATCCAAACTTATACCCAGAAACTTCATTTCGTTAAACAAATTGCGCGCGTCATCTAATCTACCAGCCTTAGCATATCCATCAATCATGGTACTATAAGTCACGACATTAGGCAATATATTTTTGGCGGGCATCTCAGACATGATCTCAAAAGCCATGTCAAGTTGCCCACCTTTACAAACAGCATCCAGAAGCGTATTATAAGTAAAAATATCTTGATCAATCCCTCTATTCACCATCTCACAAGACAAGCTCCTCGCCGCTTCCCACAACCCTCCTTTACTACACACAGCAAGAAGCGAGTTGAACGTAATTCGATCTGGCTGCATTCCATTTCTCAACATCTCGTCGAAAATCTCCAATACTCGCTTAAACTCCACACCCCCTTTCCCACACGCATCAATAACAGCATTATAAGTAACCAAATTGGGCTTCAATCCGTAATCTTTCATCGAATAAAAAATCTTGATAGCCTCATTACAATAACCGCTTCTACCATAAGCACTGATTATAGCAGAGAAAGCATAAACAGTATTACCATAGCCTTCAGTAAGAGCAGCCTTAAAAACGGTCTTAGCCATCTCTACTTTACCTAACCTACCAAGAGTACTAATCATGGCACTCGCCAACTTACCTTGTTCATTCTTCTTCCTCTCCCTTTTCACTGCAAATTCAAAGCAACAAATGGCTTTTTTACAGTCTCCTCGATTACCAAGCTCCCGAAGCAAGAAAACATAATCATCCGACCCAGAAAGACGAGACTCGAAATTAAGCAGCACATTTTCAAGGGCCCTCTCGTCTTTCCCATACTCAATTACGTTCTGGAGAGCTTCTTGGGCGACTGAGGTGTGGCGAGTGCCCATGGTTGTTCTGGGGCGCCCGAAGTGGAGCTTAGAAACGAAGCGGGTGGAGCGGCGACCTGGGAAATCGGAGACAAGTTCGGATTTGGGGGGTTGAAAGGAAGAGAAGGTGGGGTGGATTTGGGGGTGTTGTGGGGTGGTGGTGGGGGTGGGGGTGGTGGTGGCGGCGGGTTTTGGTGCATTGCGAGAAGAGGGAGGAAGAGGGGGTTTGGCAAGAGAGACTCTTTGATTAGAAGTCCATCTTTGGTGGGGGTTTTGGTTGTGGGTTTGACGGTGGTTTTGTAACTGGTTGTGTGGATAGGGGTGGTTTTGATAACGCTTAGTCGTTGCTGTGATTGAACAGTGCGGTGGCGTTGACGCCATTCAATTCGGTTAGATATAGATACCGGCTGGGTAGTAGGAAGAGGTATGTATATATTACGTGGTGGTTGGAAAGGGAGACCGGGTGGGTGTGGGAGGTTGAGGCTAGATGGGAGGAGGGGCGGGAGCAGGAGAGGGAGGAGGTGAAGCGGCGGTCATGGTTGTGGTTGTGGAGAATATTTTAGAGGGAGAAAGTGAAGCGTTTTAGGGGTAAAGTTTAGAGATGAGAGAGAGAGAGAGAGAGAGATTCCAGCTCGTCCACTCCACTGTTATTCAGCTGAGACTTCACAGGTTTTCGGGGTCGCCATTGGAATCTTCACAGGGTTTTTTTGTTTTGTAATAAGTACGGATTCCGTCGTAATTTTCTTGGCGTTTTTTTCTTTTTGACTTTTACCCAAATTGGTGAGGATTAGGTGGGATGTTGTCTAAATTGCCGGAGATCTGAACTTAAAGGCTCCACCGCTAAATCTGTGGGACCCAGGAGGAGGAGGTGGTGGATTGAACTGAAATAAACGGCGGAGATTGAATTGTTGGTGTTTTTTTGTCACTCAACAAATAACTGAAGGGCTGACCAACCCAAACAGGAAGCTGTGCTGGACGTCACCTCCTTTCGTAGATTGATTTACGAAAGTAGCCTTGTCATACTTTGGAAGTTACTACTGCTACTATTATTTAGATAAAGGAAACCTTTTGAATTGGATTGGACTCCAATGGATGTCAACTCAACCTGGCAATGGTACCGTGGGGGCTGGGGATTAAAATAAAAAAATAAAAAAAACCAAGGGGCGTGGGAAAACATTGTTTTGCACACCCGAGTAAAAAAAAAAGGGGGTTAATATTTAGAAAAATGAAAAACATAAAAATTACGTGGGGATCAAGTTGATAGAAAACTTGGGGCAAAGGTGTAATAAAAGAGAAATTGACCATATAAAAACACGTGCATGGCTTCTCAAAGAAGTCATTGCTTAAGAAAGAGGTGGATTTTGTGTTGATTTTTACTTGATTTTGTATAATCATGTTTTTAGACGTGGGAAAAGGATTAATGACATAATTAAAAAGAAAACTTACCCCCTCCATGGATGGATAATTCGGCCAAGATGAGAGGCAAAAGTGTGGAGTTGTTTGATTGAATTATGATGATTTTATAAATAGAGTTGTGTTGTTGGTTAGAACAAAGAAAAAGTGGGTGACTGACCCTTTTTAGGAACATGAAAAATTTGACATGGGTAACATAATAGGGCCATCCGGCCAAAAAGAAAAAAATATATGAAATTGGTTTGTATGTGTTGGTGTAGTATTATTAAATTTGTATGTGATAGCTTGAGTTAATAAAAAAAAAAATTATAAAAGATGGTGAGACCATATTATCTTAAAGAGTAGACAAAAAAATGGAAATTCATGGGAGGAGAGGATTCAATCTAATGCATGTGTTTTACTTAGTTTGAAAATACGGTGGTGCAAACTGTGTTTTTTTAAATTTTAAAAAATTTAAAATTAAAAAAATTATGTTTTCAGATTGTTTTGATGTGCTGATGTCAAAAATAATTTTTATAAAATAAAAAAAATTATTTTAATATAATTTTAAACGAAAACACTTTAAACCGCAACCATTACCATAATCCTAAACAATTTATTAGTCTCATTGTGTTGAAGTACGATGGAATCAATTTTTAACTGTTTGATAATGATTTGTTGCAAAATCAAGTTTATAATGATTTGTTTGATTCGGTTCAATTTAATTTAATTTTTGAAATTTAAAATAAAAAGTAAACTGAATTAATTTAAAAAAATTATAACCAATATTATCTAAAAAAAACCAAATAACCTTTCTACTTTGTTAATTTCTAATAAGTTTTTATGAATATTTCAAATAATGTGATTAATTTACTCACCTCTTCAAGCTTTAAAGCACCCCCTCCCCATTTTCAATAGCGTGGAGGATGGCTCTCAGCGATGTCAGTTTCTTTCACGATAAGCGACAAGCCTGTCGTATTCAGCTTATTTACCAAGAAACGACAACAGGCAGGCTTTTGACTTTAAAAATCTTAAAAGACGTCAGAAATGGCACCTTCTTGTAAAATGTTGACTAAAAAAATAAAAAATAAAAGAAGAAAAAAACAAGAAAAATTATAATATAACCCAGCCAAATTGCCTACTCATCTCATTCTATGTAGAAGTAGCAACTTAACCAGAAAAGAATTTTCCAACGCAAGTCCCACGAGTGATCATGTGACCCCCAAAAACAGCTGCTAGTGTATGGCTAGGTATGCCAAAAGAACCATACAGTTTCTTTTTGGTTCAAGACATCACAACCATTTTCATGGCTGTAAAGAACTCATACACAACAGTATGTGAATCATTGGTCTTCACACTTCACTACATATGCATGTAACATGACTTACTGCAACGTTATATTAAAACAAAAAAAAAACAAAATTGGTGGCATTCTACTGGAATTATTGTTCTATTTGCTGAAAGCTAATTCAAAATACAACAACATAAACAAAAATGGAAAGAACAGAAAGAAGAGGAAAAATAACTAAAGTGTGTGTTACTAGATCTGCTTTTTTCGCTTCTACAAATCAGAGAACTTGCATTCTAGGGATTCTGAAAGAAAGAAAGAAAGAAACTCCAGTCTGTGTAAGTGCTAGTGTTCTCACACAAGTTAACTCTGTGTTCTGCGTTACTAAACGGAGAATTGTGAATGGCTCATATTCAACTCTACCATCGTGCTTTCCATAGGCACAAAAGGGATCTTCAGTATGCCTTTTTTCTCACAGCTGGCTTTCGGGGTTCCCTCTTAGCAATTGTCATAAATCCTGGTGTCGGTATTCCCACAGTGGCTTGATACAGATCCTTCAATCTTTAAGAACATTCAGAAAACAATTGTCAGGTGTCAGCCAAATGCATTAGAATATTTCATGTCTTGAAGCATTTAAAAGTGTTCTGTTTGGGTAACTATATTATGGTTACCTTGGCATACTAATGAAAAGGGCAATTACAGAAACACCAACTATGAGAGGGAACACTGGTGCTGGAGTTAATTCCTGCAGCCATGGAAGAGGAAAAGGACACATTAGAAAGATAGAGAGGGAGACTTATGTCATCATTTAATGATATCGAATCTAATTTACCCATCAGACTATTTTCTAGGGAACATTCACAAGTAGATTTTGGAAGGGATAGCCACCAATAGAGGTGTTTTTTTTATTCCAATGATTATTGAGTCGACTAATGACCTAACAGAAAAATTGTTCAATAGACTCGGTATGTGTAGACCAAATCAACTGAATTTTTTGGGAGCCACTGCACTACAGCTCTATTGTCCCAATTAATCAAACTGATTTTGTCTGTACAATCTCCCCCCAAAAAAAAAAATAATTTGAGAGTTATCTCTAGATCACTACTATTTAGAACTGTTGTAAGATTAGTTCTAGAGAACTCTCTTTGAATGAATGTAAAACAAACCTGTTTCTGGTGATCCTCCTCAAAACTATATCGCAGTGGGCCCACATGGATCTGGGCTGTCCTCTCAAGGTCAACCTCAATAATCTCCGACTCAAATTTGTGGGTTCTTGACTGCAAACTTGTTCGAAGCTGCAGGAGGTGTTTAGTCTTGGGTAAATTCTTCACTTGAAAGAAGTTGGACACTGGGAGCTCAAAGACAGTCTCAGTCTTGGATGAATCACTTGCCGACTTGATCTCAACCAATAGCTGTGACTGTGGTTCTTTCATTCTCTGTCCTTCCACGTGGCAACTTAAAATGGTCACTTCTGGCTGTTCAAAGACCACAAAATCCAAATCCCTTATATCCCCTGATCCAACCTACAAAATCAATGGATACACATCAGACTTCACATATTTGCAGCAAAAAGAGATTATACATGGGTGTTAAACATGGAGCCCAATAAGATGAAGCTAAAATCCCAATAAGGGTAGGTTTTAATCTAAGAATAAACCTAAGCTTTTTTTCCTTGTTTCACCGGAACAAAAAGGAAAAGAAAAAAAAGAACACCAAAAAGCATAACCTGAATAGTAACAGATTCAGGTGATGCACGCTCAATTCTATTGGTACCCAAGCCATCCTTTTTTACTACTTTAATTACATAGGTTGCCTCAGGTACAAGCCCTCTCAGCCTATAACTTCCAGACGAATCAGTTACTGTCTCCTCATAGTAACCTTTTGACACAGACCGAGCTTCAACTGAGACACCTTCTTTTGGCTGGCCAGACAATAGTGTGACAGTACCTGTAGCACTGTGAAAAGCAGAACCCATATTAGTCTTTAAGTAAAGTAAGATATCCAAATATAAACATTGGAAAGGTTATCTTAATTTCAGTAAGATTGGGATCAAATGAAAATGTAGCAATGTTAAAGAATTCATGCGGCATATTTGCAAATAAAGGAGAATGTGTAGCAGAGCAGTACATGATGCTAGGAAATTATAAACTAGTATCATAATAATATTCAATTTGAACTTTGGAAAAATTGGAGGATTCAAAATTCTTTTTTAATGAGATTTAAGACTTGGGAATGTGATTTTGTACTGGAGAAATGGAATAAAAATGTTATACATTTGATTATGGCATTATCTACTTGATTTGCTGAAATAACAGAAATCTCTAGCAGGAAATGAAGACTGTATAAGACCTGTAAGCAACACGGGTGGCATGGAAAGTGACTTCTCTAGACTCCCCAGAACCAAGTTCTATTACTTGAGCTGATGGCGAGAAAGCATACTCCTGCAAAAACATCAAATCATTGGATGAGATGATAAGCAAATAATCTGTGAGGGTTTAGGTATTCTGTAATTCCCTCTTGGCAGAGGTTCAAAGCCAAAGGTGACTAACATGACATGATCATATTTTAAACAGTGATTTGAAAAAAATAAAGCACGTGCAATGATGTTGATCAAAAGCTGGAGAGCTCAAAACTTAATGATATGCATTAATGCTTCGTACAGTAAATGAGAGCTTCAGAACCTTCAGCTGGATAAGCAAAGTTTGCACTCATTGAAAGAACTTTTAGCCTCACTTCAAAATAAAATTCAAACCAATCAAACATCTGTGTCAAGGCATGTTGATTGGTGACTTGAGAAGGAGAGTTTTCTTTTCTTTTCTTTTTTTGGTGAGGGGGGGAATGCTCATCAGAAGAAACATAGTTAACAAACTTGAGCTGGTTTTAGAACTGGTAAAGGAGTGTTGCAATGTATATGGCTAGCTTAAATCAACAATTACATCATATGAGCATGAAACCTAAAGCAAGGAAGAGGATTAATGAAATCAATCTCAACTAGATAAGATTGCAGCCTAGTTGAGTTAAGTTACGGATAATATAAGAGGTCTCGGTAATTTACCTTCAGTAGAGGACGCAAATAGAAAGTGCCAGGAAATAAGTTATCAAAGTGGAAAGTTCCACCAGCCCCAGATATTGAGTTGTTCCTATAACCATCATCACCGCTCAATGACAATAGCACAGAAGGAATGGGTTCATTAGAATCATCTTTGGAGTATATGTGTACAGAAATTTGACCTAGCTTCTGGCAAGAAAAGGAATGAGGCCCTACACGTTTAAGATGATAGCCAGGCTGCAAGAATAGAAAGAAATATCACATAACATAAAATATGAAATATAAGTTGAGATATAAAAGCAAAAAAAAAATCCCCGTCTAACAGGAAAAAATCACCTTGTGCTTAAATTTACTTGCTGCGTTATGTAAGAGAACAATACCTTTGAAGCCTCAACTCTGTAAGTTATATCATCGTATAGAGGGCCCCCAAGAAAAGAACCATCCACTCCTGTAGCAGTTTGAAATGCTATTTCATCTTTCTTGAGTGGAGTAATTTTGCTGTCTTCGGAAGCAATAATCTTTATGTGAACACCAGAAAGAGGGGGAGAAACTGATCCTTCTATGTACAGCCCCATTCGGCCAGATGATGGGGGAATTGGAGATTGGCAACCATCATTTGCCACCAAAACCTACACAACAAAGAAAAATATTTAAAGCATTAAACTTAATCGTGCATCTTAGGAAGAATTCAGAAGGCGAAACACATTATTGATAATTACATTTTGTTCTCTGGGGTAAAACAAGATCTTCTTCTCTCCATTGTTCCTGAAAGACATCAAAGCTCAAGTTAACTACTTTGATAGGATGGTTATGCCAAGGTGTAAAATTTATGACGTTGAAACAGAATTTCTAGACATTTGAACACGAAACCAGAAAAATGAAATTGCACACCATGAACGAAGAAAAATGAAGGAAACTATGTATCATTCTAAGAATAGACCAAAAAGAAAAAACGCAACAAATGAGCTGCAGCCCCTTCAATTTAACATGAACAAAACTCAATAAGATCATTGAGAAAGGGAGCTTATGCATATAGACACAGAAGGAATGAAAAAAAGAAATTGCAACTCTTCTGTCTTTAACTAGCATGGTGCATTCTTCACAAACTTTTCTCTCAACTATGTATAAATATCTACGAGTAAAAAAGGAAATGCAATTCACATTAATGTATAGATTTTAGTAACCAATTCACACAGAACAAATCTGATTTCCAGAATACAAAAGTAAAATATTGTAAAAGACCAGTTGCAAAATCTGATAATACATGCTAGCTTGTACCAAACACTTGCCAGCATTGAGAATATCATGATATTACAACGGAAAAAAGGAAACAATTACAAATAATTTGTATACCTAGGGTCCCGAGGAACAAAGGTAAGTTTCTCTCCAAGATTAGCCCACACAGAGTACTCAAACAAGGCAGATCCAGTTTGATCATCTTCATGTGATACAAGGATGGCAGCGGTACCATCAAAAAGATTGCCCTCACTATTAAGGATGTCTACAATGATATTATTAGGTAATTCATATCCACCATCAGCTGAGCCTAACTCGACACTGATTTGTCCTTTAAGAAGATACTTCTCTCCTTTCAGATAGATAGGCTACAGACAAAAAACATAAAAGTGAAATAACTTAAAAGAGATTTTTTTAAGTGGAAAATTCAAGAAAGAAAAGGTAAAGGAGAAACAAAAGCTGGCACTGTTTGATAGCTTACCAGCAGGTTTGATGTATCAATTTTTATTGGCGAGCTCCCAAAGAAAATACAGGAGTTAACAAAGTGCAGCTCATGTACTCCAGGAGATTCCATGCATAAATTCTGTGAACCTTTCTGCAGTTCACATTATAATTGAATATCAATATAGCAGAAGTTGTGTGTGGCATCTGATGCAATCAAACAAATTTCAAGCACGCATTTTAAGGGGAAAACTACCTTGATTTTCAAATCAATGGGCGAACCATCTGGCTTAATCATGGAAGCATCCACATCATGGGTTGAGATAACATTTATCCAGTAACCTTTTTGAACAAAAGCAATTCCTGCAACATCCTCAGCACCAACATCCACATTGATGAATCTCTGTTCCCAGCACCAATTATCTTCATTGGGCACAGCTTTTGAGGAACCATGTTTAACCTAAGAAATCACATTCATTAAAAACACAAAAAGCACTTACAATCAGCTGGCTTTGGGAAAAGAAAATAATAAGGTAGGGGTACAAGTGCAATTTATTACTAAATGAGTGTAGTGATTCATGTAAAAACAAAAATTATATCTTTCAGATAAAAAAACTTTCCTTGAACACACTTTACCTCAAGCCTGTATTTTCCAGGCGCGACATTCTGAAAGAGAAATTCATCACTATCATTTGTCAAACTAACAGACTTTCTTTCTTCTGTATGTTTACCAGCCAATCTCACAAGGGCGATAGAAACTGATGGACCACACTTCTCCTTGCAAGTAACAGAACCATGAACATTGACAAGAACCTTCATGAAAAGGAAGATAAACATCAGTAAGAAGTATTTTCACCAAGGAAAGAATGCACAATTACTATTAGAAATCCGGGGTAGTTCATCCATGCCAATTTCCATGATCTAAAAGAAAGAAAACAAAAGCATAGACCAAGTATAACATTTCTCCTCTAATTGATAGAAATAAATTGATTGCGATCTCAAATCATGTGATAATACTACTGAAACCAGTTCCTGTGTCCAATCTAACAACTACATGTGTAAAGCAGTGGTGGGAAGAGACTAAACACATCATGGACTTGGAATTGAACTTCTGAGATCGGATGGACACAATAACAATAAAGTTGCAATAAGTCATCTGGACACAATAACAATAAAGTTGCAACAAGTCATCACTAGGTAAACATAATTTCTCTCTCATATAACATTTCATGTTACCTGAGTAAATTGTACATCCAGCAATGGACTTTTGACCATAACATCAGCATAAGATGGTGAAAACAAAAGTCCAGGAGCACTGTCAGGTGTAACAGCCAAAGCAGATAAGCGATACTCACCGGGTGAAACCTGACAAATGATGATAAAGAAGAAAGATGTGACTTCATCAGATTTAGTTCTAATTGCATCAATGCTTGATTGATGAAAATAAAGGGAAGAAAACAAATGGTTGAAATCCACAGCAATAGAGTTTCGCAAAGTATTCTTAAATCATCTCAAGGGTAATTTTTGCATCCCATGTGATCATCTTAATAAAATCTTGAAGAAAAGTTATCAAAATTGCATGGCATGCACTTAAAATCACTCCAGAATGCATATTCATAAGTTCACAGTGCTGTAGCAAAGATCTCATAGATCAAACACAGATAATTGAATGGATCAACTTAAGAGCAGTAATTGCATATTCCAGTGCCAGCTGCTTATATAATCAATCTTGAACAGAAACATACCAGGGCATAGGACCAGAAGAGTTCTGTACTTTCGACACACACAAGTTTCACAAAATACCAAGCAAAAATAAATAGAATAATAAATGACTACATGTTGAGGGACAGAAAGGAAGGATCATGGATTTCCATGAACCTAAAAGCTCTTTATAAAAATTAAAAAAAAAAATCAAGGAGAATTCATTAATATTTTAAGATGTACTCAAATTTTATTCCATAATACTGTTCTTAGAACAGTGACTTCAACACTGTTGTTTTAACAGTGGTTTATTTCTTAATCATATGTTTGTGGTGTAAAACAATGAAAGGTAAAAGATATCTATCCTGTGTTCCTTTCTGACACTATAAAAAAAAATAGGAGTAGAAGCATCTGAGATTTCTCAAATACAATGCAAATCATACTCTCCACATCAAACAAATATCTCAATGGTTCATCAAGTTCAAAAACTCTGAGCAACATAGCAAAAATCTACCTGCACCCATACGTTAACAACTAAATTCTTTAAAACATTTTGAAGCATAGTACCTGATACCTATGAGCCAGACCTTGAGAAAACAAAAAAAAAATGATCCCAAGCCATCCATTAAAATAATGCCTCATATAACTAGCTATTTATAACTCACTGAGTCACAACTCTTGAAGATTTTACAAGGCTTAAGTCACAACTCTTAAAGATTTTATAAGGCTTGCTTTGCTTGCACTACCTAAAACAAAAATCTATTCATCAAGGCGCATTCCATTATTGTTTTCATAATGCATATATATACATGTGTATCTGTGAATATTTGTGGTGCTGCAAAATAGCACTGGTTTATAATGATTGTATAATGAAAAAGCAAAAAGAAAAAAAGAAAATTTGCATAGGTCCCACCACCCTAAATTGATTATCAGATTTGCCTTTTTTCTCTCTTTATCCACACATTTCTTCAACTTCATTCAAAATATTTCATATTTTTGCTGCAACATGCAGGATATATACGCTTGTATTTTTAAAATGTACAGTTCAATAAGCTAATATAAGGGGGGAAATGTCATTTTTTCAGCGATCAAAAGTGTTTCCAAATTGCACTTCCTCAAGCATACCTCAAAGCAGAAATTGCCATTTCCATCTGTCTGTTTGACTTGAGGTTTGACATTCTCAGGTCCATGGGTCAAGGCTACCTAGAAGTCATACACGACAAAGTTTGAAATTGTAAATGTGCAAATTCTATAATAACCAAGGGAAAAAAATGTAAATCTGCAAAATTACTTTTACCATGCTATCATATTCTAATTAAAAAACATTACCTTTGCCGTGTATCCAGAACCAATCATGCTTACTACACCACAGACATCATAGGAGATTGCTGCAATATCTGGAATTGAAGCCATATTTGGCAAAACCTGATCAAAGAAGTAGAAACAGTCAAGTGGATGCCTCATAATTAAAAGAATAATTAAACCTATAGTGTATACCTCTTATATCCATTAAAAAAGACGAAGAGAGTATTCAAGATGCTAAAGAAATATTCTGTTATACTTTACCATATACTCCTTCAACTTGTTGAACTTGTAATGCTCCTTCTTGGCCTCTATCGTATAACGATTTGATGTAACCTAAAAACAAGCAATTTAGCAAAGATGAAGTGCCTGACTTTAAGACTTTGGCTTGGAACTGTCATGTTTCAAGGTCAAAAACTACATACTTGCATGACCACGAAAAGTTTTCCTACCTAGCTTAAGCTTAAATACTTTATTGGTGATAATGGAACAGCAATTAACATGATCAATAATTAAGAGGTACTAGATTCATGAGACTGATGAAGGAGATTGACAGAAAAAGAAGTAAATGTTTGAAAGCATACAATAGAAGCTTGCAAATATTCTTTTTTAGAAAACCATGGCCGAGATCAATGGATGGAAGGATCCTTATGCAAATTTTACTCTAACAAGGACAGCCGTAAACTCTTTTTTTATGCTGAACAAGTATCATCAATTCACTCTATCACAATATATCCCCCGCCCCACAAATAAAGAGAAAAAAGGAATGACTACATAGATTTCAGGACAGTAAATGGTTTGCTTTAATAAACAGAGATGCTATCAACTCCTAAAATTATGAAGTGGCTATAGCCTATGATATGAAGTCTATGAAACTTAACCCCTAACCATGCTGCCACAATTTGAAATCGAACTAAGCATATCCATCAAGAAATTATACCAATGTGCTCCTAAGTGGTCCCCATGAATTAGGAAAAAAACAACCATGTATCTAATTGACAGAGTTCCGGGCTTAGTACTCGCAGTGAGTTTAAGCCCAGGACTACTGTATAATTTATTGTATCTGTTAATCGCTTCACAGAGCTCCAAGAGGGTCGTCAAAGGTTGGTAAGACATAGTAGGATGCCAGCAGATATTATTTGATCAGCTGAAAAGAAAAGGAATAAAGCAAGACATCTGATGCAATAGCAAGATGAAATGTACCCCATGAAAAAAAAAACAGAATATAGGGTGAACTCACTCAAAAAAAAAATACTCATTAAAAATACTGAGATGATCAAGAACGACAAATATAATTATTAAAGTTGAGATCATGCACAAGACTATACCTGGTCAAGCTTGTAATAGCCTTCTTTATCAGTTGCAGACCTTTCGTGACCATCAACAATGATTTTGACACCCTCAACTCCCATGCCATTCCCATCAACTATGCGACCCCCCACAGAAAATCCTGTGACCTGCACAAACCAACAGTAACAAAGGATGATATAGCTGAATAGACCTTTTTGACAACAGATGGAAGTGAGAATGTGAGAAAGATAACAATGATGTGACTCCTGAGATGCTTCAGAGAGAGCTTGTAAACAGAGCTGTTGTTGCCTATGAAGTAAGAATGTACACCAATGCCATTAAGGACAAGAATCTCACTAGCCAGATAGAACATCATAATGCTAGTTCTTCACTTCTCTATTTAGCTGTCAGCTGGCTAGTAACCAAATGATTGGCACCAAGGAAAAGTATACTAAGCCTGGCCATCAAGATATTAAGTTGCTCTAACCTTAAGGATGACAATACAACCAAAATCAGGATGATTATACAATTACAATCTTTTTATTTTTCTGTGAGGGGTTACAGCTTTTGAGATGGATATTAGATCTGAACAGAAACAGTCAACAAATGGGGCAACTGATCTCATCATCCACCATAGGAAATGAATATTGCTGGTTTGACGTAGTAAACCTTATACAATTATAAATTGTGAACATATTTCTTGCCATTGATGCTGCTTAATGGGGGGCAGTCAATACCAGCATAGACTCACGGGTTTATAGTGCTTACAACTATTATTTTTTTATTCCATAGAAAAACACTTCATGTAAAATAAATGCAGTGCTCAATACTTTTCAAGATAAAAGGAAGAAAAAGGACACCAGAAAGATGGTTGATAAAGATAACAAAGGAATAGAAGTTTATCTATTTGATTACGGGAACTACAATATGTCCTACCTGAAACTGTCGGGGAACTGTTACATGCTGATGCTCAACAGAAACCAACATGAGAGGAGGTGAAACATCAAATACCGTATTCTCACCCTTGTAGGATGGAACAAGCTCATAATGACCTATAAAGCATTAGATAAATTGATCACAACAATGCAGAACAATCGCCAAGAAGCATGAAATTAGCACCTTTTATTAATTTGGACAAAATGCATAAATAAACATTTCAAGACTTGATGAACACAAGATGGTAACCAAGACAATTTAAGCAGAAAATGCAAAAAATAGTAACTTCAGGGCAGAAAGTATGCAATAAAGTACAAATGCAAAGCTACAGTAGGGTTCAACAAGTTAAACTTATGCTATTACATCTAACAGAATGTAGTAAACTTGGTTCAGTTTTCTACTGTAAAATAGCATGCAGACACTGAAATGATGTCAAGTTAATGAAACTCATCAACTACCATTAAGTTTAGCATCGGGTTCAGCTAAGTACTAAACACAAAATGTTCATAACATTCAGAACAAGCATAAAGAAAGATGCCAAGCAAATACATGTACAAGCATTTATATGCACACGCCAGTGCAGTGAAGAGATGAAAAAAAGTCTTAGAGAGTGTTACCGCATGGTAGTGATTTAAATCTGAACATTCCATCAGCATTGGTTACAGCATGACAGAGAGGCTTTCTTTGCCCCACGTCCTCACCAGAGCCTTGGGGACAATCTACTTTTTCAACATCATCCGAATACAGATAAATGTGAACTCCCAAAATTGGATTTCCCTACCAAAGAGGAAAACAGGCCATGTATATGTGAAAAAAAAATAGTAAAGACGCACAAAGTTCTCATGATGATAGATATTGCACTATAGGGAACATAAACTAGAAACATAATGTCCATCTCTGGTCCCATATTTAGTCTAATAAGAATGCACATTCCTGTACATGAACATAGATAAATGTGAACTCCCAAAATTGGATTTCCCTACCAAAGAGGAAAACAAGCTTTGTAATTATGAAAAATATAGTAAACATGCACAAGTTATCATGATTATAAATGCTGCATTATTGGGGCCGTAAACTAGAGATATAATGTCTAGCTCTGGCAGCATATATAGTCTAATATATGAATGCACATTCTTGTACATTAATTTTCTGTGTCAGAAGTGGAATAGTGACTCTTAGCTTCAAATCAAAAGAAAGATTTGCATTCTAGTCTGCCCTAAAAAGAGGAAATTAAAAGAAGAAGGCTGTTCCAAGACCCAGTTTAAAAGAAAAAAATTGTAAGAATCTATAGATTCAATAGATTTTTCAGTAGATAGACAATGCAAATGAAAGAAACGAACACATCCACTGAAAGGTCTGTGTAGCACACAATGGGCGCCTTAGAAGGTTTGGCAATGTCCAAAACAGGGCACCTTATTCCCTGGTTCAGAGACGTGATAAGTTGTCATAGCAGGGGGCAAAAAGGAAAGAGGGGAACCTATGCTAACATGGATGGAAGTGGCATCAAAGTATTTAAAATCTCTTGATATTGGGGCAGATTTGGTGCATGATCTTACAGAAAGGTTCAAAAGGATCCATGTAGCTGACTCCGAATGGTTTAGTATGAGATTTGGTTGTTGTTGTTGACAACACAATTTTTTTAAATATATATATAAAGCAGCTACAGTCAAAAAAATTCTTCACAGAAGGTTTTACCTGAGCAACCACAAATCCGTGAAGATCATATCCAGGGACAAAAAAAATGTCATCAACTATGCCATTTTCAAACCCCAATTCCACCTGCAAGCAGTGCAGTATTAAGCAAACAGCAGCAAGCAAGGACAAAATTGCAGGTCACTGAGAAAAGGACAGACAGCATATCTGACCTCTGTGGAACCTCTAACTTCAACTTTCAAATCAGGATGTGAAGCACGAACTTTGTATTTTCCTGCACAGATACAATGATTTTTTGAGATTTCAGCGAGGCATGGATCCAGCAGTAGAATAATTAAAACTAAGGCCCTGAGGGATGGGATTGCCCAGGTTCAGCTCCTTTCACCCCCAAACAATGGAAAGGGATGTTGCAAGACACCGTTCACCACATATTTGTGGATAGATAACATAATGAGAAAGAGACTTCAGTTAATGTAAATTACGAAGAAACATGGAATCCCAACAGGGGATATTATGCCACCACATTTAGTGCAATGTAAGATAACCAATTCATACCATTCGTTTCATTGATGGAGACTTAAAGACAACCATTCTCCATTTTCATACTGATACATGCAAATAGTTGGCAAGTTTTAATAATGTTCAGATGAGTTCGAAATAAATGTGTGTGTTCTTGTATGGAATACAAGCATAAAACTAACATAAACCTTGAAAACAAAATGAAAAAGGAATCCCCATACCTGGAATAACATTTTTGAACAAGTAACTCCCGTCTGGTGAGGTTACAATAGAATAAATGAGATCATCGTTAGGAGACAGAAGTTCAACATTAACATTCGAAGGACCACCATTCTTTGCAGAACAGCTCTGTCCACCAACTGCTCCCACAACTCTACCAGATATAGTGAACCTGTAACGTAAAAACATGAACTCAACTCAATCTACAGTATACAAGCTTAAGATAAGTAAATCGTCCTAATACCAGCTAACTTAGTTCGCGAATTATGCAAGACTATGCTCAAATTATCCAAACATAATTCTTCTGAACATACCCTGTGAATCGAAAATTAATATCTTCATTGCGGTTGCAGCCCATATCATCAACGACAACCGGGAATTTTTCCGGGTCCCACGACCATCCTTCCGGTCCATTGATTTTAATAACAAATGAGCCCTGCAGATCATTTATAAGAAAAAACGAAAAGGATGGGAGGATGAAAACAATATCAATCATTATTAAATAAAAAACTGAAATGATTTAACGAATTATTACCTTGTCATAGACTGGAATGAAGTAGTAACCATTGGGTGCACACTGTGTCCTCTCCTTTACCAATCCATCTACAGTACGAAGCTCTACCTGCCCTTACATTGATACAAAAATTAAATGAGATAAATTGTTGACACAAATAAGTGAAAATAATTTGAATATGAAAACTTACCGTGATGTCAGAATAATCCAATTTTGTGGCGCTTGGATTCCTTGACTTTACCAGAGAAGAACTCGCCTGCAGTTTCCATTAACTCAGATCCGTAATGATATTTCATTAAGCTAAGTTAATTTCTTTAAATTTGTTAGGAAGGAAAAAAGAGAGTGATGTTTTAGGGAATCACCTCGACGAATCCGCCACAACCGTTAATCAAATCAGCGGAAACAGCTGAGATTGAGAAAATTAGTGCGATCGATAAGCAGAGAAATAAGTCTCCGATCATCTTCATTTTTAGCGATGATTTGAGAGAACAGATCTGGTGGTGGGTACTTCACATGTGATTGATTAAATTAGTGGGATTAATTTCGACTGTGAGCGTAAGTGTATCTATATCCCTCCGTCTTGAGGGTTTATGGATTTTGAGATTTTTAGAATACGATATACAAATTAGGCAGGCCAAATTAAAGTATAAAACACGGGAGCTTATCCCATTTTGGTTTCGGTTTGGGCATCTGTTTTGGGCTTGATTTGGGTGGGGGCAGTGTCTGGGCACTGTATTTTGCCTATAATTTTGTCCCCCTGGAATAATAAATTATAACAAAAATTAAATGATACAAGAAAATTATTCTAGATTAAGAAATATTTAAATTATAATAATAGTTTTATTTTTAATTTTTTTATCTTTTTACAAGATAATTTTCTGGTTTTCATTTTCCTCTCATTCATTGCTTTTTCTTTGCCACTTTAGTCCACGAGCATCAATTGTCTAGCAATTATTCAAGACCCAAAAGCCTTGAGTTTGGTAACTCATTCTATGCTCAAGCGTCTTGGGTCTAGTAAATGTGTCAGACCTAAGCACCTTGGGCCTAACAACCATGTTTGGGTCTGCCATGGTTGCCAGATCCAGGCACAGGTCTGTCTTGGGTCTAGCATGGCTGCAAAACCTAGGGTACATGGGTCTAACAGCCAAATGTTTAGAATTATTTATAAATAAATAAATTTGAATATTTATAAGATTAGCCTTTTTGTTTTATCAAATAATAATTGATTTGTTTAATTTTTAAAACACATAATAAAATTTATAATTGCTCTTAATTAAAAATTAGAGAGGGAATTGAATTATATGCCACATGATTATAAATTAATAATAAATGAATAAATAAATAAATTAGTTTATGATTCATGGAAAGAATTGATTCAGACGCTCTAAACAACAACCAAGAAATGATTTGATACTATCAATTTTTGTTTAAATTAGTAAAAACAATGTAAGACAGTAGCAAAAGATAACCTATAAAAAAATTAATAAAGAGTTCAATTTATTCTAATGAGTTTTGAAGATTTAAATTTTAATATTTATATTTTTTGTTGATTTTTTAAAGCTTTTTAGATTTTTGATAATCGAAATAAAGTATAACAATACTACTATATAGTTTAGTTGTCCGGTAACTTATTTATATTATTGAAAGTGAAAGTACTATTACAATCCATAGTGAAATGTCTTTTGATCTACAACAATTATGTCAAACCCAAGCACCTAGGTCAATGTTGAGTTCTAAATGATTTATTTCAAGTCTTCAAAAATAAACTTTTCTTTTTTGTATGCATTATGAATGAAAATATGTATAATGAAACTAAACACACATAGTCCATTATTGTTAAAAAAATATATAAAATAATGTTGTTGTCGGTGAAAAATCACAAAGGGCCTCCCATTAAATTAATGTTTTTTCACATTGAGTTTGATTAAAAAGGAGAAAAAAGATAGAAGATAGAATTTCTATTGAAGGAATAACAAATTCATAAACATAAAAAATAAATTATTTCAATCGGAAGATATGATTTGAATTTTTAGATATAAAACATTAAATTAGATTTTTATGATGATTTGTTATTTATAAATAATTTTTGAACTTGGATTTTTGTTAAAAATACTTCAAGGATAATTTACATGTTTTTTATACAAAATTAAAAAAAAAATTAAGTCTCAATATTTTTTAATTATCATCTGCTTAGACCCAAGTCACTTAGGTCTCACATGGTTGTCAGGCCCAAACACTTGGATCATGCCAGACCCATGCATTGAATTAAAAAAAATATAGTTAAAAAAGAGAAGAGAAAAAAAATAAAGAAAATAGAATTTCTATTAAAGGAATAACAAATTCATAAACATAAAAAATGAATTATTTCAATAGGAAGATATGATTTGAATTTTTAGATCTAAAACGTTAAATTAGATTTTTGTGATGATTTGTTATTTATAAATAATTTATGGACTTGGATTTTCTTTTAGGATACTTCAAGTATAGTTTAAATATTTTTTATATAAAAAAATAAGTCTCAACATTTTAATTATTATCTTCTCAGACCCAAGTCACGTAGGTTTGGCATGATTGTCAGGCCTAGGCACTTGGATCATGCAATACCCAGGCATTGAGTTAAAAAAATATATAGTTAAAAAAGAGAGAAAAGAACAAAGAAGATAGAATTTCTATTGAAGGAATAACATTTATGTTTATGATACTTCAATGATAGTTTAAATTTTTTTTTTATAAAAAATAAAAAAATTATAAGTCTCAACATTTTAATTATCACATAATCAGACTTGGTTCTCGTATGCTCGCTAGACCCAAGTCGTTTAGGTCTTGCATTGCCGCCAAACCCAAGGGCCGCCGGTCAAGGCTCTTGGATCTCGCATAGCCGCTAGACCCAACACGCTTAAAATATTCTTTATACTTTTAATTTTTTTTACATTTTAAAAAAACTGATATTGACCCGCTGCGGAGCACGAGCCAATATACTAGTATTACCTATAATCTAAACCATGTAGAAAAAATAATATGCAAGTCCACAGTGTTTTCCCTATTTTCCCCTTATATTAAAAATAACCAAAAGGCATCAACTTTTCATTATGCAAATCCACGGTGAAAGACTGATTTTGCTCTTGTGGGCAAGCTTAGCTTTAGGAATATATGGATCTTTTCCACGGGGCTTATCAGTAATTACGTTAAAGAAGGGTGTTAAATAGTAATTTCACGTTTTTTCTATAATGTAATTACCAAATAACTCTTAAAAAAATTCTCTTTGGTTTAGGAGCTTTTTGGGTTTTTTTTTATTTGTAATTCTCATGTGGGGTTAGAGGTGATTTGATATTTTAATATATATAAATTCATTTTAAATTCAAAAGGTTGTTACCC
>Ga0307508_10001956_pt1 | contig 22537 bp, 9 predicted proteins | sample 9_EM_MG_FD_203089 | JGI IMG/M metagenome (GOLD analysis project Ga0307508, IMG submission 203089) | Populus trichocarpa ectomycorrhiza microbial communities from riparian zone in the Pacific Northwest, United States - 9_EM | ecosystem: Host-associated > Plants > Roots > Unclassified | place...
TAGCGCAAGACCTGGAACGACGAGCCGCGCTCGGGCGCGCCGTGCAAGAAGTCCTTGACCGCGATCAAGGCGGAGCGCGGCCCGCTCGCCGCCTCGAATACCAGCGGAAATAGCGCCGTAAACCAGCCGACGCTATCGCTCAGATCGAGGCGCGTTTCCGTCAGATCGCGGCCGTGCTTTTCGACATCGAGCACGACCCGCTCGCTGCCGATAAAGGAGCGCAGCGCCAGGCATAGTGCGCTGAGCGCCACGTCCTCGATGCCGATTCGGTATGCCTCGCGAGCGCGCAACGTGAGCTCGGCCGTACGCGTCGCGTCGAGAGACCAGTTTAGAACCTCTCGCGAACCCGTGAGGTTCTCGCCGTCGTCGAAGTCGCGCGGAAGCTGGGGCACGTTCGGGTCACACTGCGACCAGCACTCCACGGCGGCGGCCATCGCCGGCGACGCGGCGTAACGTCCGAGCTCGCCGACGTACTCGGCGTAGTGGCTGCGCTCGAAAACGGCAGGCGGTTCGACTGCTCCGCTCCGGAGCTGCCGATAGCTGGCCGCGATGTCGCTGAGCAAAACGTGCCAGGAGACGACGTCTACCACAAGGTGATGCAGCACGAAGAACAACGCGCCCGCGGCGCCGGGGCCGGCATCGAAGAGTGCCACCTGGCCGAGCGGGCCGCGCACCAAGTCCAGTGAGCCCTCGAGCTCGCGAGTCACGCGCGCGATCTCGGAGCTTTGCGTCCCTGCGGCGCGCACGTCGATGGTCCGCACTTCGACGCGTGGCACGGGCCCGAAGCGCTGAGCCTGACCCTGCTCGCCGAACAGGAACTCGAGGCGTAACGCCGAGTGCCGGCGGAGCGTCCAGCCGACGGCGGTCCGCAGGTCGTCGATGCTGACGTCGGGCCCGAGCTCGGCCAGAACCGACTGATTGTAGTGGTTAGGATGGGCTAGCCGCCGGTCGAAGAACCATTGTTGAATTGGCGAGAGCTGGAACGGCTCGCTCGGCAGCGGCGTTGCCTGGGCGGCCTGCGTCGCGCCGCCCACGCGCTCCGCCAGGCTCTCGAGCGTGGGCGATTGGAAGATTTGGCTGACCGTCAGCTCGAGCCCGGCACGGCGGGCCAGCGCGGACATGCGCATCGCGGCGATGGAATCCCCGCCTAGCTCGAAGAAGTTATCGCGCACACCAACGTTCTCGAGCCGGAGCACCTCTTGCCAGATGCCTGCGAGCGTGGCTTCGACGGCGCTGCGCGGAGCCGCATGTACGGCTAGCTCGCTGCGTTCCGGCGGTGCCGGTAGCCGCTTTCGATCGACCTTGCCGTTCGCTGAAAGCGGCAGAGCGTCGAGCGTAACGAACCGCGCAGGCACCATGTACTCGGGCAAGAGCTCGCCCAGGCGGGCGCGCAATTCGGCGTCGTGCACGCCTGCCTCTGGCGTGGGCACGATGTAGGCCACGAGCAGCTTGGTTCCGGGTCGATCTTCGCGTACCTGTACCACGGCATCGGCGACGCTCGCTTGTCGGCGCAGGGCGACTTCGATTTCTCCGAGCTCGATGCGGAAGCCGCGCAGCTTTACTTGATGGTCGTTGCGACCGAGGTACTCGAGCTCGCCGCTCGCCAGCCAGCGGACGACATCTCCTGTTCTGTACATGCGGGCGCCCGGCGCGTCCGAGAACGGATCGGGCAGGAAGCGCTGCGCCGTCAGCTCGGGCCGATGCAAGTAGCAGCGCGCCACGCCCAACCCGCCGATAAACAGCTCGCCGCGCACGCCGAGCGGTACTGGCTGCTGTTGCTCGTCGAGCACGTAGGCGCGCGTATTCGCGATCGGCCGACCTATCGTCGGTTTCCACGCCTTGGGCGTGGTGAGCGTAAAGGTCGAATAGGTGGTCGTTTCGGACGGCCCGTACAGGTTGTAGACGCGCTCGACGTGAGGCAACGCGTACAAGGCGAGCACGGTGTCCTCGAGCAGCGGCTCGCCGGCGAGGTTCACCGTGCGCACGCTTTGCGGCAGGCTGCCGGCGCGCAGCAGCTCGATCACGGCGGACGGCACGGTATTGACGAGCGTGACTTCGGCCCTCGCGGGCAAATCCGCCAGGCTCAGCGCATGCTCCGCAAGCATGACCGTACCCCCGCTCAGCAGCGTGGCGAAGATCTCGAACACGGAAAGGTCGAAGCAGACCGAAGTCGCCGCCAGCACGCCGCGCAGCTGCTCGCGGCTGAACACACTCTGCGCCCAGGCCACGAAGGCCACGGCGCTCTGGTGCTCGATCGCGACGCCCTTGGGCTTCCCGGTCGAACCGGACGTGTAGATGATGTACGCGCGATCGCTGGAGCGGCCCCGCTCCTCTCCTCGCGCCGACGGGGCGGGCGCGAGCGTCGCCACGTCGAGCACTCGCGCCGCAAGCTCGGAGGGTACGAGGTCCGTGAGCTCCTGCGAGCTCACGATCACCGGTGCGCTCGTGTCTTCGAGGATCAAGCCGATGCGTTCGCGCGGATAGGCAGGGTCGAGGGGAACGTAGGCCGCTCCGGCCATCAGCACTCCGAGCAGCGCGAAAATCAAGCGCTCGTCGCGGCGCAAAAACACCGCCACCAGCTGGCCGGGGCCGACGCCGCGCTCGGCCAGCGCGAGCGCGACAGCTCGCGCGCGCACCTCGAGCTCGGCGTAGCTGAAGCGCCGGGCCCCGACCACGAGCGCCACGGCCTCGGGTGACTCGCGCGCCTGGCGTACGAAAAGCGCGTGCAAGGTCGCGCCCTGCGGATAAACGGCGGCGGTCTGGTTCCACTCGCCGAGCAGCAGCCGCCGCTCGTCGGCCGGCAACAAATCGACGCGCAGCACCGCGGCGTCCGGCGCTTCGAGCAGCTGCCGGAGCAGGTGCTGGTAGTGCCCCATCAGCCGCCGCAGCGTGGCCTCGTCGAACAGATCGGTGTTGTACTCCCAGGCTGCTGCATAGCCGTCGCCGCCGAGCTGCACGTTGAGCGTGAGATCGAGCTTGGCGAAGCCTGCATCCACGTCGAGTGGCGCGAACCGGAGCCCCGCCACCTCGAGCGAGCGAGGCGGCGTGTTTTGGAGCACGAACATCACTTGCGCAATCGGGCTGCGGCTGAGATCGCGCTCCACGCCGAGCGCCTCGATCAGTCTTTCGAACGGCAGGTCTTGATGCGGCTCGGCGCGCTGCATGCGCTCGCTGACTTGGCGCACGAGCGAACGCAGGGTGGGCTCGCCGTCGAGGTCGACCCGTAGTGCCAGCGTATTGACGAAGCAGCCAATCAGCGACTCCAGCTCGAGCCGCGCGCGATTTGCGATCGGGGTCGCGATGACGAGGTCACGCTGCGCGCTATAGCGGGCCAGCAGCACCGCGAAGCTGGCAAATAGCACGGCAAACGCTGTCCCGCCCAGCTCCCGTGCCCGCGCGTCGACCTTGGCCGACAGCTCTTGACCGAGGCCCCCGTACAGGGTCTTGCCGGCAAACGTCTGCAAGCGTGGCCGAGCCCGATCGGTCGGGATGTCGATGCTGAAGGGCACGCCCGCCAGCTGGCTCTTCCAGAACGAAAGCTTCTGCTCCAGCTGCGCACCGGACAGCTGCTGCCGCTGCCAGAGCGCGTAGTCGGCGTACTGCGTTTCGAGCCGGGGCAGCGGCGAAGGCTGGTGCGCGGCATGGGCGGCGTAGAGCGCGCTGATTTCGTGAGCCAGAACTCCGCTCGACCAGCCGTCCCAAACGGCGTGATGAATGGTGAACAAGAGCACATGCTGCTGGTCGTCCCGCGTCAGCAGCCGCGAACGCGCCAGCGGTCCGGTCAAAAGGTCGAACGGCGCCTGCGCCTCGGCAACCGCTTCGGCGACCACCCAGGACTCGAAGCTCAGCTCGCGCCCCTGCCAGACGTCGTGGACCAAAGGCAATTTGCCTTCGCTGTGGATGACCTGCAACGCCTCACCGCTCTGCCCGAACGCAAAGCTCGTGCGCAGTGTCTCGTGCCTGCTGGCGATTTCGTCGAGGACCCGGGCCAGCAGCGCCGGATCGAGCTTGCCCGTCACGCGGATCGCGTAGTGATCGTTGTACGCCGCGCTGCCCGGCGTGAGCTGTTCGAGGAACAACAACCGCTCTTGCGCATAAGAAGCGCCCGGCGGAGCGCCCGAGCGAGGCGCCTTGGCAATCGCCGCCGTCGCCAGGCCTCGCTCTCGCAGCTTTTGCTCGAACAGTGCCCAGCGCTTTTCGCGATCCCCCGAAACCGTCAATCCGTGCTCCGCGCATCGACTGAAACATCGCTCATGACCTCGACCAGCAGGGCCGCCCGCTCCGCGACACCAGGCTGAGGGCGCAGCAGCTCAGCCAACGCCCTGACCGTGGTCGCGCGGAACAAGTCGGCCACCGACAGCTCGACACCGAAATGTTCGGCGATACGCGAACGCATGCGGGTGGCCATCAACGAGTGCCCGCCGAGCGAGAAAAAGTCGTCGTCAATGCCAACTTGCGCGACGCCCAAGATGTCGCCCCACTCGAGGCACAACGCCTGCTCTACCGTGTCCCGTGGCGGCACGATGTCGAGCGCCGGGACGTCTTGTAGCGGCAGCAGCGCCTTGCGGTCGATCTTGCCGTTGGGCGTACGCGGCAGCTCGGCCAGCACCACGAACGCGCTCGGCACCATGTAGCTGGGCAAGAGCGATGACAGGTAGGTCCGAAGCAGCGCCGGATTGGGCGGCGTGTTCGCTGCCCCGCTGCCCACCACGTAGGCGATGATTCGCTGATCGCCGGCGCCGTCACTCTGGACCAGCGCTGCGGCGCCGCCGATGGCGGGATGGCGCTGGAGCGCCGCCTCGATTTCGCCAAGCTCGACGCGAAAACCGCGCACTTTGACCTGCTGGTCGTTGCGACCCAAGAACTGAAAGCTGCCATCGTGGCGGCGTCGCACCAGATCGCCCGTTCTGAATGCGCGCGCCCCAGGCGGACCGTACTTGTCCGGCACGAAGCGTTCAGCCGTGAGCTCGGGCCGCCTGAAATAGCCGTGCGAAACGCCGGCGCCCCCGATGCAAAGCTCGCCGCGCACGCCGTCCGGAACCAGCTCGAGATGCTCGTCGACCACGTACATGCGGGTGTTGCGGATCGGGGTGCCAATCGAAGTGATCGCCTCGAACGGTTCGCCCACCTGGAACGTCGACGACCAAATAGTCGTTTCGGTTGGGCCGTACATGTTGGTCACGCGCCGGGGCAGCTCGCGAGCGAGCGTGTGGGCAAGCGGACCCGGCAGGGCTTCACCACCGACGAGCAGGGTATCAAGCTGCCTTAGTGCGTCACCCGCGCCGGTCTCGGCGAGCATGCGCGCCGTAGAGGGCGTGCACTGCAGGTGCGTGATACCGTGCCGCCGAACCTGCGCCGCGAAGGAGTCGTCCAGCTCCAGGAGCTGCGTCAGGTAACGTAAGCCCTCGAGCACGAGCTCTTGGTCGACTCCGAACTCGACCATGCAGGCGATTTCGTCGACGCCCGCTGCCGAGACCTTGGCCATCAGCTCACGGCAAGAGGCCGGAGTACCAAACAGCCCGCTCGTCGAAAAGTACCGCTCGAAGGCAAACTCGAGCAAGGTCTGCTTGTCTTTGGCAGACAGATTGGACGGGTCGAGCCCCAGCTCGCGATACAGCGGCGTGAACAGATCGACCGACTGCTCCAGGTACTTCGTGAACGGCTCGCGCACCACGCGCCGCACGTAGTCGGCGTCTTCGTGCACGAACGTGTGCAGCATCAAGGTCACGTGACCGGCGTCGTGCCCTGCCCGCTTGCGCGCCTGGCGGTAGGCAGCAATTTTCGCAGCCAAGCCGGGAATGTCTTGCCCCAGCAGATGCGTCAGCACGTTGAAGCCCCGTTCGCCCGCGGTCCGAAAGGTCTCGACGCGGCCGGCGGCGGTAAGCCAAATCGGCAGCTCTTTCTGGACGGGTCGCGGCAGCGTCTTCACCAGCGTCGGTTCACCCTTGCCGTTCGGCAGCTCGGTCGTGCCGCCGCGCCAGAGGTGTCGCACCAAGTCGATGCCATCGAGCATGACCTTGCCGCGATCTTCGAACGCATCCGGCGCCAACACGAAATCATTTTTGTGCCAGCCGGAGGCGATCGAAAGCGCCACGCGGCCGTTCGACAAGTTGTCGACGACGGCCCACTCTTCGGCCACGCGCAGTGGATTTTGCAGCGGCAAGACGACGCTGCCTGAGCGAATCGAAATGCGTTTCGTGGAAACTGCCGCCGCCGCCGCGAGCAGCGACGGATTCGGGTAGTTACCGCCGAAAGCGTGAAAATGCCGCTCCGGAATCCAAACCGACGAAAACCCCGCCGCGTCAGCCTGTTTCACCAGCTCCAAGAACAATCGATAGCGCTCGTCTTGGGCCCGGTCGTCCTGCCCCCAAAACATGATCCCGAGCTGCAGCGACTTGTGCGCCGTGGCGCTCCAGCCGTCGGCGCGCTGGATCACGACCTTCATACCGCGCGTCAACGTCCAGAGCAGCTCCAGCACCGAAATGTCGAACGACATGCTGGTGATGGCGAGCCAGGCGCCGTCTTTGCGACGAACGACGTCGTCCATTCCTGCAAAGAAATTCACGACGCCGCGATGCGAGACCATGACGCCCTTGGGCTTACCGGTCGACCCTGAGGTGTAAATCACGTAGGCCAGGCTCTGGGGGCCAGAGCGCGCAGCGCGAAACGGCACACCGGGCGGCTCGCCCAACTGGTCTACGCACACCAGATTGGACGGGATCTGCCCAAAACTCTGGCGGCGCGCCGCAGTCGTAATCAGGACCGTCGGCTGGGCGTCGGCCACGACGAAGCGCTGTCGATCGGCTGGGTAGTCAGGGTCGATCGGGACGTAGGCAGCGCCGCACTTGAGCACCGCGACCATCGCGATCAGCATCCACAGCTCGCGCTCCAAACAAATGGCGACCAGACTGCCGGGAACTGCGCCAGCCGTGTGCAGACGGCTTGCGAGTTGATCGGCCCGCGTCTGAAGCTCGCGATAGGTCACGGCTTCGCTGCCGAACACGGCAGCAACGGCATCCGGCGAGCGCGCTACCTGCTGTTCGATGAGCTCGTAGATGGACTCGGCTGGCGGCTCCGCAGAGGGGCCGACGCTGACCAGCCCTGCCTTTTCTTCGTCGCTGAGGAAGCCGAGCTGCCAGATGTCGTCTTCGGGATGCGAAACCAGCTCTTGTAGCAACGCGCCGAAGTGCCGAGCCAGTAGCGAGCCAGTCTGCTCCGAGAACAGCTCCGAATTGTACGTCAATTCCGCTGAGAAGCGCTCTTCGCTGTCGACGACCATCAGCACCAGGTCGAATTGCGCGGTCTTTCGCGATAGCGCGAAGCCCTCAAGCTGCATCCCCGCCCATTCGACGGGCGGGGCCGAGGCATCGAGCATCAGGCGACCGACCGCCTGCTCTGCGCCCAAGTGCGGACGCTCGAACACGAACATGACGTCGAAGATCGGCGAGCGACTGGCATCGCGCGCGGGCGCCAGCCGCTCGACCAAGCTCACGAAAGGATAGTTCTGATGTTCGAGAGCGTCGAGCGCGCTGGCCTGCGCGAGCAACGCCAACCGCCGCCCCGAAACGCCTCGCTCGACCCGCGTGAGCAGCGGCAAGACGTTGACGAAATAGCCGACGGTGTTGTCCCAATTCGCGCGCGTGCGACCGCTGACAGGCGTGCCGACTACGAACTCCGTTTGGCCCGAGTAGCGCGCCAGCAGGGCCTGAAACGCCGCCATCAGCACGCTATAAGGCGTGACCGACAAGGCCCTCGACAGCGCGCGGACCCGAGCTGAAAGCTCACTCGAGATCACAATCTTCGCCGAAGCGCCGCGAAAGGAGCGTACGGCAGGTCGCGGGGCATCGGTCGGCAAGTCCAAGACCGGGCTGGATCGCGCGAGCCGCGTTCTCCAGAAGTCCCAGCTGCGATACGTTTCCGGACCACTCAAGACCTCTTCCTGCCAGTGCACGAAGGCGCGGTAGCTCGATTGGACAGGCTTCAGTTGCGGCGGCGTGCCGACCGCCAGCGCGGCATAGACCTTTCCGAGCTCGCTCATCAGCACGACCAGCGACCACAAATCGGCAGCGATATGATGCACGGCGATGACCAGCACGTGCTCTTCTGCGCTGCTAGAAAGCAGGCTGGCGCGCAGGATCGGGCCATTTTCCAGGTCGAACGGCGTGTCCACCAGCTCTTGGGCCTGCCGGCGCAGCTGCTCTTCGGTAAAACCCGAAGCATCCACTACCTCGAACAGCACGGGCGCGGAGCGCGAGGCCACCTTGGGCGCACCGGCCTCGTCAGCCACGTACGACGTACGCAGAATCTCGTGCCGATCGGCAACCACGTGGAACGATTGGCGCAGACACTCGACGTCGATCGCCGAACGCACATGAAATGCGGTCGACAAATTGTAAGCTGCACCAGCGCCGAGGCTATGCATCAACCACAACGCGGCCTGCCCTCTGGACAGGCGACCCTCGTTGAGCGGCGATGGGGGAAGCACGCTCGAGCTCGGCGGCGCCGCGTCCTCCACCACCAGATCGTAGAGCTGGGTGGCGAGATCCTTGAGGCTGGTGTCGCGGAGAAAGTACGTGACCGGAAACACCACACCGAGGCTGCGCTCGAGCGCGTGGGTGAGCTCCACGCTGACGAGCGAGTCGAGCCCGAATGAATTGACCGGGCGAGAAGGATCGATTTGACTGCGTCTCACGTTCAGGGTTCGCGCGATGTCGCCAACCAGCACCATGGTGACGAGCGTGATGCCCTTGTCCCGCTCGGCGAGCTTGATCAGCTCCAGCGTGTTCGCGGGGCGAATCGTCGAGCGGCCCGCGCCCTCGAGCTTGACCTCGTCGCGGGCCAGCTCGGTAAGGGTTTTCGCCATGTAGCCGGCGCGAGTGGCATGGCGCTGCACTTTTCCGCTCGATGTTTTTGGCAGCGTGCGCGCTTCAATCAGCACCACGGCGTGGACTTGCAGTTGATGCTGCAACGTGACCGCCGAACGCACGGCATTGATGATTTCGTCGAGCACCAGCGGGCTCTCGCTGGCGTCCATCAAAGCCGAAGCGGAATCGGTCGGGGCGCGCGCGCCAAGCTCGCGGCGCTCTACCTCGGCCACTACCACCAAGTGCTCGTCGGCGTCGTACTTGAAAGAGAAGGCAACCGAGCAGCCCTTCCGAATGCGCGGATGACAAGCTTCGACCGTCCGCTCGATGTCTTGCGGATAGTGGTTCGAGCCACGGATGATGATCAGGTCTTTGAGACGGCCCGTAATGAAAAGCTCGCCGTCTCGCAAAAATCCTAGATCCCCCGTACGCAGGAACGGTCCTTTCCCGTCGGCCAGGTAGGCGCGGAACGTGGCCAGCGATTCTTCCGACCGCTCCCAATAGCCAGGCGCCACGCTGGGGCCGGCTACCCAAATCTCTCCAACGGACGTGTCCGCCACGGGCATCGCGCGGGCCGCATCGACGATCACGACCGTCTGATCACCCAGCGCCCGACCACAGGCAACGATGGGCGTTTGCGAGGCGGCGTCGCCCGCCTGCAAAACGAAGTTCTGCATCAGCGCGGTCGAATCTGCCGAAAACACTTGGACGCCCGCGCCCGGGGTACCGCCCGAGACGATCAGCGTCGCCTCCGCAAGCCCGTAGCAAGGGTAGAACGCCTCTCGCCGGAAGCCGCTCGCCGCGAAATGCCGGGCAAACGCCTCGAGCGTGTCTCGGCGCACCGGCTCGGCGCCGGTGAAGGCCGTGCGCCAGCGTGATAAGTCGAGCTGGCTGACTTCTGCCGCCGATACCCGCCTCACGCACAAATCGTAAGCAAAGTTCGGTCCGCCCGAGGCGGCCGCAGCGTACTTGGAGATGGCCTGCAGCCAACGCAGCGGGCGCTGCAGAAATGCGAGCGGCGACATCAACGTCAAGGGGCCGCCGTGAATGAGTGGACACAGGATGGCGCCGATCAGGCCCATGTCGTGATAGGGGGGCAGCCAGCTCACGCCGACGGTGTCAGCCCGCAGTTGTAGCGAAGAGGCGATCAGCGCCAGGTTGTGCAGCAGGTTCTCGTGGGTGAGCATCACCCCGCGCGGATTGCCGGTGGACCCGGACGTGTATTGCAGGAAGGCCAGCGACGAGCCGGAAACGGACGCCGGGTGCCAAGCGTCGGCGTCGGCCAACTCGATTGCGTCCGAGCTGACCCAGGTCATCTCGCGCAGCGCCGGAGCAAACTCCAGCATGGCTTGTCCCATCGAGGCGATCAGGCCGGTCGTTAGCAGGAACTTGCAGCGAGAGTCCGCAACAGTCGCCAATAGACGCGGCAGCGAACGCTGCAGCCGTGACGGATCCGGCGGGTAGGCAGGAACGGCTACCACGCCGGCGTACAGACAGCCGAAAAACGCCGCCACATAATCCACGCCAGGCGCGTAGAGCAAGAGCGCCCGCTCGCCTGTGGCTCCCAGCTCTTGCAGTCGTGCCGCAATTGCGCGCGCGCGCCGGTCGAGCTCACCGAACGTCAGGCGCAGCTCGTCGCCCGCGCCGTCCTGCAGGAAGATGAGGGCCAGATCGTCGCGCTTGGTAACCACCCTGGAGCGGAACTTCGAAACGATCGTGCTCATCAGATCCTTGAGCCCCCGAAAGCTCCCCGAAGCCAAGCGACGCAAAATCTGACCCGAACGGGACGAAAATGTCAACCCGGATGGACCGCACCGGATCGCCAGATCCAGCCAGGCGGCTGGCCTGAATCGGACAGTCGCCGGCCCTTAGCGCGCTGGCGGAACGGTCAAAACTGGAATTGGGGAGAGGCGGATCAACTTCTCGGTCACGCTGCCGAGCAGCAGCTTGGTCATGCCAGTGCGACCGTGGGTGCCGACTATGAGCACGTCATAACCGGGCTTGCCGGCTTCGGCGATGATGGCGGAAACGGGATCGCCGGTGATCAGGTAGTGCTTGAAGGCTGTGCCGCCTGGCTTCACGCGCGCGAGGAAATCCGTCATCTCGCGCTCGGCGTTTTCGCGGATCAGCTCGGAGAGCGAGCGACGCGAGCCGTCGGGGTGGGCGACCAGCTCTTCGCCGACGTAGGCCGGGCGATCCCAAGCGTGCACGACGGTGACCTCGGCGTTCTGGTCGAGTGAAAGCGCCAGCTCGAGCGCGCGGCGCGAAGGCTCGGAGTAGTCGACTGGTACCAGGATGCTTCGAAATGCCATGGCGATGCTACCGGCCTGGCATCCTTACACATCTCGCGCGCGGGCGGCATTAAGCTCTTCTAGATCTTCGATGGTGCGCGGAAAATCCTTGGTCAAAAGCCGTGACAAGACGCGGTCGGCCAAGAGCTTGCCGTCGGTTTGGCAGCGGGGGCAGTAGTTGCATTCGTTGTTGGCGTAGACGATGCGCTGCACGGCCGTGCCGCAGACCGGGCACGGCTGCTTGTATTTGCCGTGCACGGCCATCTCAGGCCGAAACGCCGTGACCTTTTCGGGAAAGCCGTCGCCGGCTTCGCGGCGCAGGCGCTCGAGCCACTCGCCCAGCACCTGGCGTGTGCACTCGAACAGACGCGCTAGCTCGGCGTCCGTGAGGTTGGTGGTGCGCTGCATCGGCGACAGGCGCGCACGATGTAAGATCTCGTCCGAATAGGCGTTGCCGACTCCGCTCACGATCGTGGGATCGCAAAGAGCGCGTTTGAGGGTGCGCGTTTCGCGGCGCAGCGCCGCGCTGAAAGCGGCCTCGTCGACCTCGAACGGTTCGACCCCGCCGCGCGAGAAAGCCGGCAGCGCGCCCCGACCCTTCACCAGGTGCAAGCTGGCACGCCGCTTGCTGCCTGCTTCGGTGAGCACCAGCGAATTCTTTTCGAGGTCGAGGCCAAACAGGCCGATCCGGCCGGGCAGCTTTTTCCCGAGCTCGCCCAAATGCAGGCGGCCGGCGATCATCAAGTGCAAGACCAGGAACAACTCGCCTTCGAGCTCGAACACGATGCGCTTGCCGATGCGCGAGAAGCCGAGCACTCTCTGGCCGATGATCGCGCTGAGCGGCGGGTCGAAGGTGCGAACCAAGAACGGCTTGGGCAAACGCAGGCCGGTAACGCTTTGTCCGACAAGGTGCGCGGCCAGGCGCTCCACGTAGACCGCGACGTCGGGAAGCTCGGGCACGCAGCCAGCGTAGGACGAGAGCGCCGGCCTTGCGCAAACAGCCGCAACAGCTCGACTTGCCTACAGTTTTTGTACCCGTCGCGCTGATTTTCGGGGCCTGGCAGACCGGAACGGTCGCTCAGCCGTCAGCAGCGAGGGCGAAACGCGAAGTGCAAGGGAGTGGCCCTCCGCGCGTTATCCACAGAGCAGGCCGTCTTTCATGAACATTCTCGGTCACGAAAACCAGGGAGCCTCACACATGAGCGACGAGGAAGCCCGCGTGGAGGCGAACGTTGAGAGCCCGAGCACACGGCCAGCGACCCCGGCCGTTCGCCCGACGACCGTGGTGGGCGAGAGCCCCGATTCACGCATCCTCGCTGCGCTGTCGCGGCGGGAGCGCGACACGGCGGCCGAGCTGCTGCTCGAAACGCACGCGAGCGCGATTGGCCGGACCTGCATGGCCCTGCTCGGCTCGCAGAGCGAGGCAGAAGACGTGTTGCAGGAGACGCTGCTCGCGGCGCTCGACGGACTGCAGGGCTTTCGCGCCGAGGGCACGTTGCGCGCTTGGCTGCTGAGCGTAGCGCGGCGCGGGTGTGCTCGCAGACTCACAGCGCGCTCGCGCGAACGTCAAGCGCAAGAGCAGCTGGCGGCGCCGGAAGCAGGGGCGAGCGCCGAGCGCGTGAGCCTGGGGCGGCGCGCGCGCCTGCTGCTCGGTGAGATCAAGCCCACCGAGCGCGAGGCGCTCGTGCTCAGATTTTCGGCTGAGCTTAGCTTCCGCGAAGTGGGCGAGGCCTGCGGCATCGACGAGGCAGCGGCCAGGAAGCGCGTTTCGCGCGGGCTGGCTCGCTTGCGCAGTTTGCTGGGTGAGGACGACACATGAAACAAGGCGCTAACTTGACGTGCGATCACGTGGTCGATGAGCTGGCAAGCGTGCTCGACGGCAGCGCGGCGGCGGAGCTGCTGCAGCATGTAGCCAGCTGCGACACCTGCCGCGACGCGCTCTACGACGCCGAGCGCGCCGCGCTCTTGATGACGGAGGCGGGCAGCGACTTTCGGCTGCCTGCCGACTTCGCGAAGCGTCTGGACGTAGCCCCCGCCCCGCCGGCACCCGTCGCGCCAGCGCCCGAGCCCGAGCCCACGCTTGCGGCCGGGCCCGAGCGCACTCCAGCTGCCAACGCGCCCGCTCGCGCTGCCAACGCTCCCCACGCGCCCGCCAGCGCGGCCCGCTCTGCGCTGGCCTCTGCTCAGGCGCTCAAATCCATCGCCAAACGCTGGGCTGTCCCGCTGCTGGCCGCCGCCGCGGCCGCCGCGATCTTGGTCGGACGCGCCAAAGAACCCGGCACCAGCTTCGACGACCCGGAGCTCACGGGCGCCCCGTGGCGCGGCAAAGTCGGCAAAGTCGTGACGCGCGACGGCCGGCTCGAAGTCTGCGCGCCGAACGGCAGCGCTTGCCACGACGCGCGCGAGGGCGACGAGGTGCCGGCGGGCTCACAGCTGCGCACTGACCGCAGCACGCTCGCCGAGCTGTCGTTCAGCGACGGCAGCCAAGTGTCGCTCGATCGCGAAACCACGCTGCGGCTTTCGACGCGCGGCCGCGGAGGCGAGCTGGTCAAAGGCGGTTTGGTCGCCGACGTCGAGCATCATGAGAATTGGAGCGCGCGCTTCGTGTTCAAGGGCGGGCACGTCGACGTGCTCGGCACCAAGTTTTCGCTGCGCAGCGACGACGAGTCGGCAGCGGTCCACGTGGCGCGCGGCCAGGTCCGTCTGTCGGACGGCGCGGGTCACGACACGCTGGTAATTGCGGGCGAAGAGGGTCGCGTTTACCCGGGCTCGCCGCCGGTGACCAGCGCAGCTGCGGAGCTGGGTGAGGCGTTCGGCTGGAGCGAAGCCGTACAACCCGAGCCCGACAGCGAGCCCGAGGCGCGACCGCGCGCGCTGGGCGAGCTGACAGCCAAAAAGCCGGGCGAAAAGAGCGAGCGATCGGGCGCCGTGCGGCTCGACTCGCACGCCGTGCGCGTAAAAATTGCGGGCAGCGTGGCGCGCACCGAAGTCGAAGAGGTCTTCACCAACCAAACCGACGACGTGCTGGAAGGCATCTTTCGTTTTCCGCTGCCGCCCGACGCCAAGGTCGAACGGCTGGCGCTCGAGGTCGACGGCAAGCTCGAGGAAGGCGCCTTCGTCGACCGCGACCGCGCCTCCGCGATTTGGCGCGGCGCGATCGTGAACGCAGCCCCACAGCTACGCCAAGAAATCAAAGACGAGATCGTTTGGGTGCCGGGCCCGTGGCGCGATCCCGCGCTGCTCGAGTGGCAGCGCGGCGGGCGCTTCGAGCTGCGCATTTTTCCGATCCCACGCCGTGGCTCGCGCCGGGTGGTTTTGGCCTACTCGCAGCGGGTCTTGCAGTCTGCCTCGGTGCGCCACTACAGCTACCCGCTCGGCTTCGATCCGAGCGGCAAAAGCACGCCGCTCGATTTTTCCATCGACGTAGTGTTGCGCGGCAACGACCCGACATTTCGGGTGCGCACGCCGGGCTGGGACGTGAGCCATCAGCAAGACGACGGCGCCGAGCACCTGCGCTTCGACGCCCGCTCGTTCGTACCGAACGGCGATTTTGGCGTGGATTATGCGTTGGCGGACCGCGCCGCCGAAGTGTCGGCCTGGGCTTATCGGGAGCCCGGTGCGCAAGGCGCCGCCAGCGCGCCGTACCTGGCGCTGGCGCTCCGGCCGCGCCTGCCCAAGCAGCTCGAGCGCGGTCCCGGTCGCGCCGTAGCGCTGGTCGTCGATGCCAGCCGCTCGGTGTTCGGAGAGAACTACCGGCGCGCCAGCTCGCTCGCGACCCGGCTTGCGCGCGACCTCGACCCCGGCGATCGCGTGACGGTGCTGGCGTGCGACAGCACCTGCCGCGAGATACCCGGCGAGCTCCGCGCCCCGGGTCTGCAAACGGCTGGCGAAGTGCGGCGCTTTCTCGAGCACGAGACGCCCGCAGGTGCTTCCGACATCACTTACGCGGTCGGGCGCGGCTTTGCGGCACTCGGCGACTCCGGACGAGAGCCGCACGTCGTTTACATCGGCGACGGCACGGCGACGGCCGGCCCCACCCGCCCGGCGACGATCGAGCGCGCCGTGCACGCCTCGCTGCCGGCAGGTGGTCGCGTGACCAGCCTCGGCATCGGGCCGGAGTCGGACAGCGAGTCGCTATTTGCGCTGGCTCGTGGCGGCGGCGGCGGTGCCCTACCCTACGTGCCCGGTCAGCCGCTGGCGGACGCGGCTTTGTCGGCACTTTCCAGCCTGTACGGCGCCTCACTCAGCGACGTGAGGCTGGAGCTGCCGGATGGCATTTCGCAGGTTGCACCCGAGCGCCTCGATCCGATCGTCGCCGGTAGTGAGCTGTTCATCACCGGCCGACTGAGTCGGCCCGAGCTACGCGGCGACGCAGTGCTGCGCGGCAGCATCAACGGTCACCCTTTCGAGCAGCGCTACCCGCTCAACGTGACGGCGAGCGACTCGAGCGGCAACGCCTTCGTGCCGCGCTTGTTCGCGGCCGCGCGCATCACCGATCTCGAACGCGACGGCAGCGATGGCGCCAAGCACGAAGCCATAGCGCTCTCGACCGAGCACGGCGTAGCCAGCCGCTACACGTCGCTGCTGGTGCTGGAGAGTGAGGCCATGTACAAGGCCTTCGGGCTGCAAGGCGCCCGCAAGACACCGGACTACACCGCCGATCTGGAAGCCGAGGGCCCCAGCGCCAGCGGCGAGCTGGCGCTTTCGGACGACGACGCCGCGAAGGGCAAAGACGAGGCGCCGCTTGCCCGCGCCGACAAGGCAGAGAGCGCGGCCAGCGATCTGCGCGACCGCTCAGCGCTCTCGGGTCCCAGCGCCGCAGCCAAGGCGCCTAGCGGCGCGAGTCGCGGCGGTGGGCTCGACGGGCTGGACGAAGCGAGCCGCAGCGGCCCGGGCGCCGGCAGCGGAACGAGCGGGGCTCCGGCGCGGCGACCCGCCTTCGCGCCGCCGCCGGCGACGCCCGCGCCAACCAGTGCCCCGATGCCGGCTGAGGAGCGACAGGCCCCCGAAAAGAAGCGCGCGCCGCTCGCGATCGGCGATAGCGAGGTGCTCCAGCAACTGCAGCCGCCGCCGCGCCCGCGGCCACGCGTCATGATTCCGATGCGGCGTATCTGGGAGCGCAAGGGCGAAGTTTTCACGGATCGCTTCGTGCCCAAGGCGACCAGCGGCAGCGCGTTGACGGACGCCGAACGTGAGCTGGCGCGCGACGACTCGCGCCGGGTCAGCCTGAAGAAGGCGTTCGCGCTCAGCAGCGCCGCGGGTGACTTGGGCGAAGCAGCTCGCCTGGCTGAGCGCTGGCTCGAAAAAGAGCCGCTCGATCCCGAAGCGCTCACGGCGCTGGCCGACGTCGAAGCGCGCCGTGGCCACCGCGACGCGGCCATCCGTATGCTCGGCTCGGTACTCGATGTGCGACCGGGCGATACCGCGTCGCACAAGCGCTTGGCGCGGCTCGAGCGTTGGGCGGGTCATCCGGAGCTGGCCTGCCGGCACAGCATCGCGATTGCCGAGGGGCAACTCGGCGACTTCAGGCTCGTCGCCGACGCCGTGCGCTGCTCGCGCGCCAATGGCATGAACGAAGTCGCCGACGCGCTGCTGGCTTCGGAAGGCGGAATCGCCCAATCGGGCATCGAGCGATTCGCCGCAGAGCCTGCCGTCGACGACGGCGTTTTAAGCGGCGATTTGCGGCTCGAAGCCAGCTGGAGCGGCGGCCCGGATCTCGACCTTTCGCTGCTCGACACGGACGGACACCGCGTCTCCTGGCTCGGCGCTGGCACGCGCTCGGTCATCAACGCGCGCGACACCACCAGCACCTCGCGCGAAGGCCTGTCACTGCGCGGCGCGGCGCCAGGCGAGTACGTGATCGAGCTGACGCGCGGCGCGGGCGCCGGCTCCGCTCAGGGCGAGCTGCTGGTGAGCGTTGCCGGCACTCGGAGCCGGGTGCCGTTCAGCTTCGACGGAGACCGCAAGGCTGTCGCGCTCTTGCGCGTGACGATGCAACCGAAGCTCGTTCCGCTATAGCAGCCTCGCGCGTCTCGAAAGTCACTTCGCATACGACGTGACTTTCGAAGCTCTAAGCCCACCTTGGCAGGGCCGCTACGCCCGTTTCTTTGCATCAGGGCGGCGGCCTTCGCCGTCCCCGACTCCCGATGAAATTTCGCAGGTCCTCGCTACGAGCGATCGGGACGGAGGCAGCCCGAGACGTGCCGCTCGCCACGACCAAGGGCCGACATGTGAGCTTCTGCAGGCGGGCTGCGTTTGGGCAGCCCAGGGATGTGACGAGGCGTCGGTCCGCCTGGAGCGGTCTACTTGCGGAAGCGTAGGCGGCCGGTTAGGTGGACGTCGGCGACGGCGCGGCCGAGGACTTCGCGACGCTCGGCGCTGGGCGTGACCGCGCGCAGCTGGGCGAGACGTTCGACCTCGTCGGCAGCGTCGGCTTCGCTGAGGACGCGCGAAAACTCTTCGCGCAGGCGGCGGCCGAGCGCTGGGGCGCGCCCCCCCGTACCAATGGCCAGCGTGAGCGAGCCCGCGCGCACTAGCCCCAGGTGCGTGTAACTGCTAATTTCTGGCCGATCTACGGCACAAAAGAAGATGCGTCGCGACGCGCACAGCGCCCCGACCCGGCGCGCCAGCGTTGCATCTGGCCCAACCTGAACCACCAGCCAGGCATCGTCGAGATCGTCGTCCTGGAAAGCGCGCCGCTCGACCTGCAACCGCGACGAAGCTAGCAAGTCGAACCCCGGGGTCGGATCAGTCCCGACGACCACTACGCGCGCGCCGGCCTCGAGCAAATTGCCCGTGCGCAGCGCCACCTCGCTACCGCCACCCACGACGACGCACTTGCGATCTTCGAGCAGCAAATTGAGAGGATAGCCGTGAGTCGTCACCTTTGCTCCGTCGACGGGCGTACCACGGTTGGCAAGAGCGCGCGCGAATTGAACTTCAGCTCGCGCTCGGCTTCACCGATGCGTTGCAGAAATAGGCCCGTGAAGGTGCTGAACAAGGCATCGCTCGGAGCCGCGGTGCCGGTGCCGCTGGGGCGCAGCACCCACAGCTTGAGCTTCTGCAAGAGCTCGGGTGAAAGCGGGTTCACCTGGATCTTTGCCGAGCAAAATAGTGGAACATTTAGCGGAATTTGCTGAGCGGTGCCGGCCAGCAGCCGGCGCACGTCGGCGCAGCGCCGCAGCACGCCTTCGACCGTCGTCGTCCAGCGCACTTGGCTCCCGCCCGGCCGCGTGATTTCCACGCGGTAGGCTTCTTCCCAAACGTGCCAGGTGACCTTGCAGGTCTGGGCGGTGGTCGAGAGCGGCTGCGCCACACTGCCGCTGCGGTAGATGGCCGCCGTCAGCACGATCGTCGTGGGCAGGCCCCTCGTCAACTTGGCCTGCAGCTCCGGATCGATCACGTCGCGAAAGGTCGTGCTCAAGTAGAGCAACTTGGCTTCGGCGTCCCACTCGAACAGCACGTCGCGGGTCGGTATCGTCTTGGCTTGCGCGCGCGCCCCAGCCGGCAATACCAGCAGCACCAGCACGACCAAGACGAACGCGCGCCAGAGCCGGCGAAAGCCGAGCTCAGTCATTACCCGCCGGTCCCTGTCCGCGCACGGGCAGGAAGCCGAGCACGTTCGAGAACGCGAACACGAAGCCGCCCGCGCTCGTGTCCATGCGAAAGCCCAGATTGAAGGTCAAATCTAGGGGAAATCGCGCAAAACCGGAATAGGCTCGCGGCGGATGCGTGAAGTCACGGTCACTGGCCACGCTGTACGCGCCACCGCTGCCGAAGAAGTCGATGCCAAAGATGGTGTGGTGACCGCGGTAAAGCGGAATGCGGTACTCGGTGTTGGCTGAGAAGGCGTACTTGCCGTAGCGCACCTCCACGATCTCGGTGCCCAAGAAATTCGGCGGATAGCGATGGTCGAAGCTGACGCCCAGCACTCGATCCGGCAAAAAATCGCTGAAGTCGCCCACGTAGTACTGCTCGAAGAACGGCGCGTTGCCAGAAATGGCACCCGCGAACGCCGACAGCCGCAGCACATGTCCGCGCCACGGCAACTGAAACCAGCGCGAGGTCTGCACGTCGACGCGCGCGTAGTCGTAGTCACGCCCGGCCGGCAGCAGGCCTACTTCGGTCGTGATCGTCGAGAACGAGCCGCGCGTCGGCAGAAACGGATGGTCGCGCGTGTCGACCTGCAGCGTGCCGCGCAGCGTCGACAGCACGCTGCGGCCGCGAATGATGTCGAAATCGATGGGTTCTCTGGCGAAACCGCGCACTTGAGAGGCTTCGAGCGGGTAGCTGGCGTTGAGCGACTCGAGCCGGTAGTGCAGCCACAGCTGGGTGCTGACCGATAAGTCTCGTCCGATGCCGATCGAGCCGCCGAAGCGCGAGTAGTCGACCTCGGCGGAGTCGAACTGGGTGGTCTGCGCCGGGTTGATCCACTCCACACTCGACGTGCCGAAGTAGTCCCGCGCGTCGTTGTAAAGCAGCGTGCCGCCGATCATCCAGTGGCTGCCCAGAAATGCCGGATCGAGAAAGCGCACACGCAGCGCCAACTGATTTTCGGCGCGCGCCAGCGCGCCGCCGAGCGTGATGCCCGTGCCGACCAAATTGGTCTCGGCCAAATCGAGCCCGGCGTAGCCGCTCAGCGTTCGCACGCGACCGTTGCGCGCCGCGTCGGCCGCCAGCCCCATCGAGATGTCGTTGATGACGATGGTGTTGCGCTCGGTCACGTCGATGACCAGCACCACCAAGCCCCGCTCCGAGCCCTTTTTCAGTGAGTATTGCACGTCGCGAAAGAAACCCGTGCCGAGCAAGCGATAGCGCGATAGCTCGACCTCGGGGTCGTCGACGTCGAAGACGTTGCCGGGTTTGAACGGTACGTAGCGCAGCACCACGCGCCGCTGCGTACGGGTGTTGCCGCGTACCTGAATGGCCTCGAGCGTGTAGCGAAGCGGCACGTGATTGCCCTCACGGCTCGCACCGGGGCTGCTGCTATCGCGCTCGTCACCGGTGGCATTTTTTTCTGGCTCGCCCGCAGGCTCGTCGACGGGCGCTGGCGGCGGCGTCGCGGCCGGCGGCACGGACGCAGCCGGCGCCGTGGTCGCAACCGGCGGCGCTGGAGCCGGCGCCGCGCCTGGCAGTCGAGCCTCGGCGTGGCTCGGTGCCGGGTCGGGCGCTGGGGCTAGCGGGATCTGCCCGAGCGCGACGCCGCTGTGACTGAGCCCCAGCAGGAGGCCCACCAGCCGCGCCCGCCGCAGGCGTTCACGGATCGCGACGAAGGCTGGAAGGAAGCCGCTCATACGTTTCCGTCAGCCTAGCGAGCTTAGCCGCCACGTTGGAAGAGAGCAGCTGCGCCCCGAGGCGATAGCCCCAATTTCCGTTCGGCGTGCCGGGAACGTTCATGCGCGCCTCCGTGCCCAAGCCCAGCACGTCTTGCATCGGGAAAATGGCGGTATTTGCCACCGAAGCCAGGGCGCTGCGCATCAGGTCCCAGTGCGGCTCGCGACCGTCGCTGCCCGAATAGGCCAGGGCGCGTTCACGCTGGCGCGTGAGCTGCTCGCGTTCGTGGGGGTCGGTGGCGCGCGCCGGAGCGTCGAGGAAGCCGACCATGGTGTCGTTGTCGTGAGTGCCGGTGTAGACGACGCAGCGCTCGTGGAAGCGATGCGGCAAGTAGGCCTGCGCGCCATCGGCGAAAGCGAAAGCCAAGACGCGCATGCCGGGCAGCTCGAAAGCGTCGCGCAGCTGCTCCACTTCCGGCGTCACGATGCCGAGATCTTCGGCGATGAACGGCAAATCTCCGAGCGCCGCGCGTGCTCGGCTGAAAAAATCGTGGCCCGGCGCCTCGACGAAGTGCCCTTCGCGCGCGCTCGGCGAGTGCGCGGGGATTTCCCAATAGCGATGAAAACCGATGAAGTGATCGAGCCGCAGCGCGTCGAAGCGACGCAAGTTGCCGCGCAAGCGTTCGATCCACCATTCGTAGCCGGTGTCGCGCAGACGAGCCCAGTCGTAGAGCGGATTGCCCCAACGCTGACCGTCGGCACTGAAGTAGTCGGGCGGAACGCCCGCCACGCCGCGGCGCTCGCCTTGCTCGTCGAGCAAGAACAGCTGCTGGTGTTGCCACACGTCCGCGCCGTCGTGCGCCACGAACATCGGTACGTCGCCGAGCAAGAGCACGCCCAAGTGGCGCGCGTGGCCGCGCAGATGTTGCCACTGCCGATCGAAGAGCAGCTGCACGAACTCGTGATAGGCGATCTCGCTCTCCAGCGAGCTCCGCGCGGCCGCCAGCGCAGCGGGCTCGCGCCGGCGCAGCTCCGCCGGCCAATGAAACCAAGGCCGATTGTGCTGATGGCTCTTGAGCGCCGCGAACAGCGCATAGTCGGGCAGCCAGAAGCGTTCGCGTTCGCGCAGCTCATCGAGTCCGTGGCGGGCGACACCGGCCTGATAGCGCTGGAACGCGCGACGTAGCCGGCGCGCGCGAAAGCGCTTGGCCGCGCCGTAGCGCGCGCGCGGTGCTTGCACGAGGCGAGCCGGCGCCGCGAGGTCCCCCGCGTCGAGCAGTCCGTCGTCGACCAAATAGCGGAGGCTCACGAGCTCAGGGCTGCCGGCAAACGACGACGGACTGTCGTACGGCGAGTCGCCACCACCGGGCGGAACGACCGGCAGCATCTGCCATAAGCTTTGTCCCGCGCGTGCCAAAAACCTGAGAAATTCGTGAGCCTCGGGGCCTAGATCACCGTGGCCGTGCGGCCCCGGCAGCGAGGTGGGGTGCAGCAAGATGCCGCTGCGACGTTCGTGCAGAGGATTCATGAAACCTTGGGTGGCCCCTCCGCCGCTGACGGCCGCAAGAGCGAGAGCCCCACCGCTCCGCAAAGGACCAGCAAAATCACACCCAGCGAAGCCCAGGTCGGCAAGTGAAAGAACCTACTTGCCACCATTTTCGCGCCGATGAAGAGCAAAATCAGCGCCAGACCCGTGCCCAGGTAGTGAAAGCGCCCCATCATGCCCGACAGCACGAAGTACAGCGCGCGCAGGCCCAAAATCGCCATGATGTTCGAGGTGTAGACCACGAACGTATCGTGCGAGATCGCCAGCACGGCCGGCACCGAGTCGACCGCAAAGATCACGTCGGTCAGCTCGATCACGATCAGGACCAAGAACAGCGGTGTTGCAAAGCGTTTGCCGTCTTGCATCACCCAGAAGTGGTCGTCGTGGTACTCGCTGGTCGTGCGCACGTAGCGACGCGCCAGCTTCAGCGCCGGGTTGTCTTCGGGGTTGTTCTCTTCTTCCTTACGGAAAAGTAGCTTGCCGCCCGTGAAGATCAGAAACCCGCCGAACAGGTACATCATCCAGTGAAAGCGGTGCAGCAGCGCTTCACCGGCGAAGATGAAT
>Ga0307508_10001957_pt1 | contig 22536 bp, 30 predicted proteins | sample 9_EM_MG_FD_203089 | JGI IMG/M metagenome (GOLD analysis project Ga0307508, IMG submission 203089) | Populus trichocarpa ectomycorrhiza microbial communities from riparian zone in the Pacific Northwest, United States - 9_EM | ecosystem: Host-associated > Plants > Roots > Unclassified | place...
CCACCGTTTTTGGTGGGGGGGGGGGCTTTTACCAACCTGCCCCCGGGGGGGGGGGGGCCCCCCCCCCCCCCCCCCCCCCACCGAACCCCGCAGAGAGCAAATGGCTGACGGTCGCAAAGGCTGGCGCTCCGAGTGTGGCACACCGATCCACGATCCGCGCGGAGACCATCGCTCGTTTGCTCCGTTCCAGAGATCTTCCGGTTCCCCCGGAGTCACCGCACGCACTTGCGTCCCGGAAATCCCCAGCGCAACGGCAACTACTCCAGCCAGCCATCAATTGCCCCCGTCTCCCCCGCAGTCGTTCGTATTCCAACCGCGCCGCCAGTGCCTCCGCCGCCATCGTCTCGGACTGCGGACTGCGGCGCTCGCTTCTGCTGTCTCCTGACGTCGCTCTCGGCGGGTCTTGTCGACGTCGAAGACGCAACCCCAGAATCCACGGGCTCGCATCGCCGACCTGGCATGCAGCTTCTCGATCAGGACGCCTCGACTGCTGGCCACCCCGATGCGGGAGACCACTCGCCCCTGGCCCTGTCCAATCGCAGCACCCGCGCGCAGTGTAACCGCTGCGTGCGACGCAGGACGCAGCCAATCGCCAGCCAGCGGCCGCGTTGCACCGAGGCCCCGTCTGGTCGTCGTGGTTTCACCGGCAGGATTGCCTGCACCTATCAACGACGTCCGCGACGCGAGCCTTGCACGGCCATGGCAAACAAGCGAAGGGGAAGAGGAACTTGCCGCCCCGAAAGGGCCCGAAAGGGGGCACGATCGCCGTGCGCTGCCTGCCTAACCGCAACGGGCCTCGCTGTGCAGGAACGTGCGAGTAGACAAGAGTATATTCGTACATGCTGCGACGGCGTCTTCGCATGCGGGCCTATCTCTGTCCGCCGTGGCCAGTCGCGTTGCCCGCCAGCAGACCCGCACCCATTGTTTTCCCCACAACCCGGCTCAAGGAATTCCAGAGTCGCGACAAGGTTGCAGGTTGCAGGTTGAAGCGATGACAGGCGCTGCTGCTTGCTTTCGTGCTCGACGCTTGGATGCCAGTGTCTCCAGCGGTGTCCTCGAATCGTCAACCGAAGCCCCCCCCCGGGCGTCCCGGCCCCAACTGGCCGCCTGAATGGAGTTCCCGTGGCGTCGGGATCTGATGTCTGGACGTCTTCGCAAGGACCGAGTGTGCACTCTATGTCGGTACTCTGCCGACCGGAAGAGGGGGCAAGCCAGGTTTGCCATTGTCCTCTCGCAGATTGCCAATCACACACCCACCTGCTCGATGTTCACAGTGGAGCCCCGTCCATCCCCGTCCCTATTGGTCGATCTGGCGAGGACGGGGGCAATTCTGCATGGAACAGATACATAGGTACTCTACACACAAGCCAGAGCCAAATCTCAACCCGAAATCGCCTCCCATGGGAACGATAAGTGCGGCAGAGCTTTCTCCAGAAAACACGCTCAGAATGGACAAACACACCTTCTCCTTTTGCGAAACGCGCGTAGTAGGAATTTGCCACTGTCCTCCTCCCGAGAATAAGAAAAGAAAAAGAAAAAAATAAAGAAGAAGAAAGGAAGAAAAAAGAAAAGAAGACGAAAAAAGACGGAAAAAAAAAGGAAAAAAAATTATCGTATGACACCGCCCATCGAGACCGCGCCCTCGCTCCGAAATACACGTACGACCCCAATCGAGACGGTCGCAGCCTTTTGTGGCTTGCAGTGCGGACCAATCAGGTCTCCCGATCGGGAGCGGACAAAAGCAGGCTGCCCCCACTCTCTCGGCTTGGCAGCGAGCATGAGTGTCTCGATGCGTAGAGCACTCCTCTACCGTTCGGGTTGGGTGTGTGCATTTGTAGATAGAGTACATTCTGCCTCCAGAGTTGTGATCGTCTGCGCATCAATTGCACCTAGTCTAGGCATGTACCTATCACACGCGCGCTGCGCAATCACGCGAAGCGAGAAGGCGCAAGGCTGATAATCCACCAAAAAAAAAACGCACACTCCCTACAAACACCCACACTATGACTCTGGGATAGCCTCGCATCTCGCGAACGAGACAGAACACACTCAGCGTGATGCTCCTTACGATGACACGCAACAGCAGCGGACACAACGATACCGCCCCATCTCCATCTCCATCTCCATCTCCACACACACACACACACACTCTCTCTCTCTCTCTGTCTCGCACACTAACACCGTGCGCTCGCACTTCCACCTCCTCGCTGACTCACTCACATTGAAACCCCCGGCGGGAGATGGGTGGCTGTTGGGGAACACGGATTCCTATTTTCGACATGAGGTTGAACAACGGGGTTTGCCGTCGAAAGGGAGAACGGCCGAGCGAGTCATGTGTAACCTCCTCCCTGCCCCCATAAAATCTGGTATGTAGGTCGGCCATTCCTTTATTCATCCCGTCAACTGATCCGCGCAATCGTGGTGCATATCTACATGCCTCCGCTTCTCCTACCTGACCTTACTCAGAGGGACAGGAGAAAGAAAGAAGAAAAGAGAATAAAAAATACAAGACAGACCGAGGCGAAAAAAGTAAAGAGGAGAAAAGAAAAATAACACGGCTACATATGCAGAGAAACCCTCCCTCTTCTACTCTACATATCTATCTTCGGAGTGGCATGAACACGACTGGGGGTTGCTTCGGGACAAGCGTCGAGGCGCTGGCGCAGATGGACTTCGGTTCTAAAGATGGTTATATATATGTATTCCCAGAAGCAGCACTTTTTGGTGCGTGGCGGTGGTTGACCTACATACCCGGCGGGTTCTGTCTTTAGAAACCGCTCGCTGGCGTGTGCGCCCAGCCATGAAGGAGCGGTCCCCCCTCTCTTCCCCTCTCCAAGATCACGGAATCGGCTGGAGACACGAATGTGCACACCTCGTGCTTGGGCGAACTAGGCATCCACCGCCCGACAGCCTTCATTCTTTTTCCCACATCGCGGGAGGGGATCGATACACTCTCGGGCCTGCAGCAGCTGCTGCAGCATCAAGTGGTATGACCGCCGCGGAGTTCCTCTCTTTCGGCAGAACTTGCGAGGTTTCGGGTGGCGATGATGGGCCCGACGCCGACAGCGTACACACCTGTACCCCACTCACAAACGAACGGTCAACCGTCCGCGTGTCACATTCCTTTCCCCCCAGCTTTGCCACTTCCACGGCTCCGCTGGCTGGCTGGCTGTCAGTGGCCGATTGCCACACGTACGAAGGCATGGAGGGGGTGGTGGTGGGCCATCTCCAGCGGAGGAATGGGTGGACGGTGGTACGGAGGCACACGTACGTACAGCGCCTGCACTCGAATGCTGCACGATGGTTGGACGATGCCGATTGTTCCCTCCCTGGCGGACGTTCCTCCTGCTCACCGTCGTCCTCCCACAATGCTCACACCGACCGACCGACAATGGGGTGCGTGGGCTGTCATGCCGCAGTGTCTCTGCCGCACCATTCGACCACGATGCTTCGTTGATGTTTTACACCCATGACCGAGACAGCAACACTGCGGCGTCCCAGATCCCCGGGGCTCCCTCCACACTCATACACATGCAATGGAATGTCGAATCCCCTTGACTCGCCAGCGTGGGTGCGTCGGACATCGCGCGCTTTCCCGGGGCGGCGGGGAGAGAGGGAGACAGGATGAGAGTGCGTGAGGGAGGTGGCTGCGTGTAGACACCGCAAGTATCGCTCCGGGTCGTCTCACCCATGATGTGCTTGCATTGCGAACATGCCAGCCTGAAACCCCGCGGTTCATGCCATGGCATCTCCGTGGCGGGTGTGTCGGCAGGCAGTCCACAATGCAGGAGACGGGGGGATGCGGGACTGTGTACCGGCGGCGGCTGCACCGCCGCCGGCCGTTATTTCCGTATCTAGCGGGTGTATGTACCACGAAGGCTCGGCACGGCTTGCCACCTCTGTGCCGGGTCGCACACGTTGCGTTCGGCTGATGGCGGCTAGCGGCGCGGGGCTCTGCCAACCGGCTGTTTGCAATTCGCAAAGTTGATGGTGAACCAACCATAAAATCGGTCGTTTCTGCCGGCCCGCTCTGGGAGTGCATACATACATACTCTCCGCTCTGCCTGCGTTCTTTCGGTCCTTCTTTCCCTCCTTCCTACTCGGTCACGAGCAGGAGACGCTCGAACGATACGGGAGGGTTCCAAGTGCAATCGAATCCGAAAGAAGAAGCCGGACACAACAGAAACGTGTTGCGGGCCCAGCCATCACCAGCTAAACCAGTCGCTCCACCGACACCGATGACATACACCCACAATTCTCGGAGCAGATACATGCACTCAGTACGTTCGATGGATGCGCCCGGCTCTGGCATCAGGATTGCCCCGTTCGCATGCAGTTACAGTACAGTCCAGTATGTAGAGGCGCGGTACATGCGTCTTAGCCGACAGCCTTGCAGGTCCGACTCGCCCGATCTGACGACAGGACAGGGCCATCTGATGCAGCACCTGATTCAGCGCACGCACTCTCTCCTGTTCCTCCTCATCTAGATCGCTCGAAACGCAGAGCCATCCATCAGCCATCCATCAGCCATCCATCAGCCATCCACCCACCCGTCATCGCCATCATCCGCACAGCCTTAGCTATGTACGCGCTATCGCCGCCAAGTGCCGGGGGATTGCGGTGGTGATGGTGGTGGGGTGCGTACATACCTACATACATCTTGCTGCGGATAAGAAGTATGTAAGCGCAAAGCATTGCCTTATATGATCGCATGTGCATCCGTGCTTTGCCCATAGGGAAACACCTTAAATTTTCTTCTTCCTCTGACTCGCATAAAACACTCCAACCTAATCTTGCCAAGCCTGGCTTGGGGCCATCGCGCGCGTGGGGTCGGAACTCTGCGGGCAGACAGGTCGCTCCTGGACTGTATGTATGTACATATCATACTCTATCTAGATATGTATCTCTGAGGTGGACGGACCGGGGGTGTTGTCAGTTGTTCAGCTGGTCAAGGATCTTTTTCCCGCAACACCACCCACAACCAGTGCACCACGACGACGCGAGAATTGGTCTCTCCATCCATAGGCGCGAGGACCCCTTTGTGAGGGGTGAGAAGAGAGGAAAAGAAGAAGAAGAAACGACATTCGCCCCCGTTTGTTCGGTTGCGTTGTCTGCTCGATTGCTGCTGCTGCTGCTGCTTGTTCCCCAAAGCCGAGCCGTGCCACCTTCCAATCGTCCACTCTGCTCGGCCTGCTAGTAGTATGTAGCAGCAGTCCCTGCGGGCCATTCGAACCGCAACGATCCACACACAATCGGACAGCGCAAACGATATCTAGAGCAACCCCCCGCACCGATAGATTGGAGAACCAACACCACCTGCCACCACCTGCCTGGATATCGGTCTGCAACTACTACAACTAGGTACTACTCTACATACCGCTACTAGATACTGCCACTGCTGCTGCTGCTGCTGCATATCCCTACGGTCAGCACTGCGGATGTTTGCAACAGCGATCCCGACCATGATCCTGATCCTGATCCTGGATGCGAGTGGATTCCGGAACGTCGCCGATTTAATAAGCCGCGGCGGATTGCAAGGAAGTATGTATGTGCACTCGAGCATGTAGCCGAGTGCATAGGGCAGAAGACCCGGCGATGTGGTCGATCACACGTATCGGGCTTTCTGGAAATGTTTATCGAAGCCCGCCTCCGCGCGGTGCAGGTGGGGGGCTCGCCATCGCGCCGCACGCTGCTTGTCTGCCAATCAGATGCCGGTAGACAGCGTCGGCAACGGGAGGATAGCCCGCGCCGCCTGGCGATTCGGCGGACCGCAGGTCAGAGGGGGGGGGGCGAAAAAAGAAGAGCACGAACGTACGTACGTATGCACAACAGCCGTCGCGGGCCTCAGCCTTATGGCCTGCAGCATCATCTCCCACCCTGCCCACCCTCCACCGCTTCCCATCACCACACACTTGCCGCCTGCTGCACCCCAAATCCGACCGACCGACCGCCCGACCGACCGACCGACCGACCGACCGCCCGACTGGATGGCTGACTGGGTGCATAACTGGATGACTGGATGACTGGATGGCTGACGCGATCGATTCTCTTGCTCGGATCTGTCCACTGGGAGCGACGTCGGCCGGCTGGTTTTGTTTTTCTTTTTCTTTCTTTCTTTCTTTCTTTCTTTCTTTCTTTCCGCACTCCGACAACACCGACAGATGTCATCCTGGGTCTGCTGCGCGCTGTGGTTGGGCGGAAGATGTGGGAGCAGTGCGAGTGGGGAGTCGACTCGATTCGATTCGGTGTGCGCCGGTTTATGCCGTCGCGTCTGTACTCCTCTGCTCTCCACATTCGTCCGATGGCTTGCTGGGCTCGGGACTGGCTTCCTGCTGTATGACCTCCCCCCCCCCTTCCGCGAGCGAATGGACGGAGGCGAGTCGTATCGAGATTGAATTGCTTCTGCGGACTCCGCAGGCTGTGCAGGGCGAGAAGTATGTCCCATGTTGCTGTACTTGCTATATCACCATGCGGGTTGGGGCAGCAGCGACATGCCGTAGGCCTCTCTCGAGCTAATCCGACCGTGCATCAGATGATGGGAGACGCACCGTATCCATCGCAATCCAGACCGCCCGCGCAATCAGCGAATGCTGCCTCGTCTCAATCGATGGCGTCCTTCTGGATAGGGACATCGTAGCCGTGAGCTGTCGTGCAGTCCGCTCGGATCAAAACAACCTCTGTTTCGGCGGTTGCAGCGTCTGTGACGATTTCCAAACGTTGCGTGGATTGGGGGGGGGATAGACATGATGATGATGCATCGGCATCGGTCCTGATTCCGCCCATATCATACGCCCGCCCCCCTCCCCGCTCCTTGCGACAGACAGCTTGCCAGAGTGGAGGAGATATGCAGGCAGCAATGGGGGGGAGGGACTGCAGTGCGATGAACTGCAGACGTGCCCAGCGCCGCCAGCAACGCAACGGATCTACAGGCCGGGCTGGCCAGGCTGTCTCCGTTGCGTCGACTACCGTTCGGAGCGAACCTCAGCGTGCGCGCTCATGCAAGTGGCTCCAGAAGGAGAGGAGTCCGGCTGGAGGCTAGGGTTTTCGGAGCGGCGGGAGACGATCTTCCTGCCCACCCGCCACATGCTCCGCAAGCCGGTTCAACAACGCGAAGCGACAAAGCGGGCGCATGTGTCTTCATCGCCGCCGCCGTTAAATGCCTAGAAGTGAGGAGGACGCTGCTCATCCCCCCCCCCCCCCACCCCCCAGTTCTAGACGTCCGGATTGACCAGGTAAACTTCCTATCACGGAGTAGCCCCATCGAGCGCTCGCCCTCGCCAACCGAGTGGCCAGGGAGCGAATCACGAATTTCTGGCTGTCTCACATGCATGTCAGGAGAGAGAGCCGCGGCTTCGCAACAACAGACAATAACAACCTGCAATAACAACCGAACAACAATACATAACAACCAAAAAAAAATCAAAAATAAATAATCGCTGCCTAAGGTTGGATGAACGGCAGAGAGGGGTGGCATCGATGGAAGTGGCCCCATCACCATGTACACCATAGTTATACGTGCCTAGGTATGCCCGTCCAGCGCAATGGCACCGGCACGGCCAACCCGCAGTGTACTATCACGGGTGACGCGTGATTTTGCCCGCGCGCGAATCGTGAGCAGTCGCCGGCACCGGTGGTTTTTTTCTTTTGGAAGAAAAAATACAAAAAAACCCACAAAATTCGTCACCGGGGAGGACGCCGCATGCACTGGTCGGGGAGGGCGTCTGGCGGTTTTCGCCTGACCTGTCGGTGTGCTTGCAGTGTACACGGGTGTACGGATATCTAGATACATAGGTGCTGCCTCACTACCATTACGGGCGCTTAATAGCGGACTGGGGGGTTGGCATGGCGAGGAACTGTGAATGGGGGCGGACATCGAACTTCATCGACATCAACCGCCCGTCGCCGCCCGTCCACCGTCAAAGTCAGTGTTAAGTTACGCGAAGTCATCGTTGCACGAAATATTCGGCCATGAAGCAGAAGGGGGGTCCGTGATCCGGCAGTTGGAGTGAGGCACCGAGAAACCACCCGGGACGAACGGATGCGTATTATTTCATTACGTGAACATGCCAGATGGCGATGGAAGAGAGCTCCGGGTCGGATCCAATGTATCACTGCTCATAACTAGCATGGCACTCCTTCGAACCGGAAACGATCCGGCGGACCTCCGATATTCGACGGTGAAGAGAAAGCGCGTCTCGCTGCCTTATTTACCCGCGACTCCCGTACTCGACGTCTCTGCATAGAGATGGACTACATACGCCTGCAATCCGAAGACTGTGCGAAATGTCATGACTTCACCGGGATATCACAAACGTGTACCAAGAGCGAAGTTCAACATAAAACCGTACAGCAACCCGAAAAGAAAGAAAAAACGGGTTGCTTGGTGTCAAGCCGGACTGCATTGGAATTACCTATCTGTACGGATGGATCCTCTTTCTCGACAGCAGGTTTCGGTCATCGTCCATGGGTCATCCGGAAAGCAGATGAAGAATATATCACCCCGACTGCGTCGATTTAAAGTTTCGCTCGGGGCGGAAGAGTAAGATGTTTTTTTTTTTGGGGGGGGGGGGGCCTTCTGCGGTACAACAAAATTCTGATCTTCATTCCCGGCAGAGTGAAGCTCGACTCCGCAACCTATGTACGAATGGTCCTTGGGCCTGCTCTTGTGCCGTTTGGGCGTGTTGCCAGGAATATGGATGGGCTATCGTGCAAGAGGATAACGCTCCAGGGCATAAAGGGTATGCCAAAGCCTGCAGAGAGTCGAACGGGATGGAGACTCCGGAATGGCCGGCTGAGCCTCGAGATCTCAATCCAATAGAGGCTTGCTGGCGAGATGTAGGGAGAGATATGGGTGATCGAGCGGTGGAGTGTTGAAGCATTGCAATTGCATGTAGCTGTGTGTGTTGGGCTCGGGTTATTACAGAGGAAAGGCTAGATGCATTGGTAGAGAGCATGCCTGCGAGACTGCAAGCTGTCGTCGATGCTGGAGGAGCGGCGACGAGTGGGTGGGCGGAGGGTGACGCACGACTTTTTTTTTTCCCCGTACAACGTAGTCATGACCACTCACTCATTTAATTGTATCTAGCTTAGTGCGCTCCCAATATAGACTAGTGCTTATCTGCGCTTATGATTTGCAATGGTGGCGAGACACCACTTTTTGGCAGAGTATGTACTACGATTGGAGCCCATCAAGGGGGGGAGGGGGATGGGCGAAGGACAAGACGAAATGGGGAACTGCTCTCGACAGGATGGGTCTAGAAGGGGCCGGGGGGGGGGAATGGTATGTACCTACATACATGCTACATCGGCAAGGTGGGGCAGCGTCGTCGAATGAAGCCGCCGTGAAGGCCCTTTTGGAAGCTGTCGAGGACTCGAGACTCCTCTAGGGTGGAGGTGAGCGCTCGGCCATGCATGCACTTCCCGTCTTGGAGGCTGCTCTACATAGCCACCTGCCAAACACGACGACCGGCGAGACAGATCGAGGATTGGCAGAACAGAAGTTGGGGGGTGGTGGATACATATGTAGAGCACGTATGTATCTGCTCTCGAACAGAAGAGTTTACCACAACCATTTCGTCTCCGTGGGCGGCGGCGGCGGCGGCGGCGGAAGGCGGAAGAGACAAGACAAGAAGGGTCTAGACAACACCCCCCCCCCCTCCAAAAAAAAGAAAAAAGAAAAAAGAAAAAAAAGAAAACGTACGAGTAGATATGTTTTCTTATATATGTATGTATGTATGTATGTATGTACTTATGTATGTACATGGTTTTACGCACCTCCAGTTGAGGGGCGACGTCGACACTATGTAATTTCTTATTTTTTTTTTTTTTTTTTTTTTTTATTTTTTTTTTTTATTGTTTTTTTTTTTTTTGTTTTGTTTTATTTTTTTATTTCCCACCCTGCTCCTCCTCCTCCACTTCCCTTCCGGGCCATGCGGCATTTCCACTGGCGCCCGCTGATTGGCCCAGGAAGCGAAAGTACTCCGAGTTCCCACGTTTTTTTTTTTTTTTTTTTTTGTTCGTGTGTGGGTTACGTGCTAACTACTAGGTAAGTACATAGATAGCTCTAACCACATAGGTACATAGACGGATGGAGACCCAGTAATAGAGCAAGCAAAGCAAGTATGTACTTTTCCCGATTCGCGCACGGCTTTCTGTTCCATTTCGCCCGGAAAAAGGAGGGAATAGCTTTGGTACTCCATGTACTCTAGAATCTACATACTCTGCATTGGCTGGGAGGCGACTCGTCGAGTGGTTATGTATCTACATATCTGGTTGGCAGGATGGAGTGCCTAGAGCACTGGCTAGTACGTAAGTGTGTGCATACCTACCTATGTACATCATACATCCGGAGGGAATCGCCCACCCGCAATGTATATATATACCTTATATATACACACCGCTGGCGGCGGAAGGAGCTCAACGCCGACGACGACGACGACGGCCGTCCGATTGAAGCAGGAGGTGTCGTGTCGTGTCGTGTCGAACCGGGAGAAATGGCTGCGTTCCGCCGTGCCATCCATCCTGCCTGGAGTTATGTACATATGTACTCTATGTAGAGTATTTGCCTCCTCATGCCTCAGTCTCAGTCTCAGTCTCAGTCTGTGTCTCAGTCTCTCTGCTGTCTCTGTCGCTGTCTCAGTCTGTGTCTCTGTTTCTGCCTCTGCCTAGCAGCACAAGCACGCACGAGCACGGACGTCTCTGCTGCTCGTTCGTCCGTTTATTTATTTTTTTGCTCTTTCATCTCGCGGTGAGCGCTTGAAGATCGAGTCTGGCCGTCTCTCCTTTCCCCTGCTTTCTTTTTTGCCTCCCCCCCCCCCCCTCCCCTCCTACACTTTCCCCCTTATGCTGTCCCTCCTCCCCCCCCTCGCCTCCCTTTTGCTTTCCGATATTATTGCGGAACAATCGAAACGCCAATGCGTACGCAGTATCTAGCGTAACGTAGCTATGTATGTGTTGGATCTGTCAAACAGGGGTTGGCGGACTTGGCGGATGGTTGCGACTAGATACATACATTTGTTGATATCTACATAGAGTATGTCGATATCTAACTAGGCTGCGTGGGGGACCGGCGCTGTGCACTGATCATTGCGCACGCCAATCCGCGCCTTGCCGGGTCGGGAGCGCGCGCGCGGATGGCGCACCGTATGTTGCTGCGCGCGTCGTGGAGGTTTAATGCAGGAGCTTCTGAGGGGGGAGGGGGGCACAAACGGACGGACGGACGGACGGACGGACGGGACGGACGCAACGATGGGAAATGGACTTCATTTCGTCTCGCGAGTAGTCGCGAACGAAGCCGCCCCCCCCACAACAGATCGGGGTGGTCACGGGACCGGCGGATCCGCGATAACACTACACTGTCTGTCTATGTAAGTACACGCTGCAGAATAGTGCGTGGACGGAGCGCTATGTTGTGTCGGCATGTATGTGTGTACTCATGTATGTATGATGTATGTATGTAGAAGTACCCAGGTATATCTATACTTGCACATCGATGACCCGCGGAGTTGCTCGAGTGTGCGCAGTGCAGCGCGCGGAAGCGGCTAGGACAGACGAGGCTAGGCTGGCTTGGCTGGCTTGGCTGGGACAGTGCGACGGTTGATGGGAGGCTTGGAAAGGGGGGGGAGGCAGCAGTCCGTAAACAAATGATGGACGGGAAGGCAGCTGCTCGGAGTTGCGAAGACGGGTGTGCGCCGGGGGGGGCATCGCCATAGTGCCGCGCATCCACCGCGACGTCCGTGGCAGCCTGACAGCCTTGGAGACTAGACTGTCATCGATTTTTTTTCCTTCGTCTTTTCTGGGCGATATCGATCGCACTATCTATGGTGCCGATGCTGCTTACTATCTATCTATCTAGGCAGATGCCCAGCTGTGCGCGTGGGCTCGCTTCTATTCGCCGATGTGCGTGGCTGTGCTGGCTGCTCCGCGCTCGCTCGCTACGGAGCTAAGCCGCTTGGAGGCGGTGCAGTGCCCCGTGCCCGAGCCACCTGTTTATAGACTACTCGCCACAGCCACGGTGCCGCTGCAGGGCGTCGGCTATGTGTGATAGATAGATATGTATGCGTGGATGGATGGGTGGACGTACGATATATGTGTGTGGATGGATGGATGTACGTACGATAGATATGTACGTATGGATGGATGGATGGATGGATGGATGGATGGATGGATGGATGATATGTATCTAGCTTGCTGACCGCGGAGCACACATCAGCAGCGTCATCGTCGCCGACGACACCGCATAGGCATCACTTCTTCCCTGTGGACGGAGACGACCACACGTAAGAGCGCATACGACGGCCCTCGGCACGGGGGAGGGGGCTACGTGCGGTTGCCAGAAGCGGCCATCCGTCCCGCCGGGAGGAGCCCGGGCGCTGCGGGGGGGCGGGGGGGGGGCGGGCCCATGCCGCTTGCCGTCGCCGATCCTCCGGACCGCCGATCCTGCTAGGCACGCACGAAGCCCGCCGGGAGCCTCGGAGAAATCGCTGCGTCCGTTTTCTGCTCCGAGACATGGCCGCGGCGATCGCTGCGATGCGCGGCGGCGATCCGATCGTATGTACATATCTACATACATACATGTCTGCCCCGCCGCGCGCGCAAACGCTGCTTCTCCGTCTCCGGGGCAAGGGCGGTCTGCTTACGTAAGTGCGTGTACTGGTCGCACATCATAATCGGTGACTCGACCGTCCGCCGTTTCCCCCCCACGCTTTTTCCCCGCGCGTCGACGTCCACGAGCGGTGGCGCCAAGCCATCGACGAGCCTGTGCTCGCTCTGCCCTTACTCGTAGGCAAGCGGAACGTGGCTTCAGCGGTGCCCGGGTCAGCTCAGTCGAGCGCCCTAGATGTGCGCACGGTCGGTTCGGCTGAAGCGTCATCTACATACATACGCACATTCGCTCAGCCCTACGGCTCCCCCGCTAACGGAGCCTATGCACAGGGCGTGGTGTAGGCGTGGGCCGGGCCGGTGGGGGCGGTACCGCCGATCAATTTGTGTACCTTTTTTATTTATTTTTTATTATTATTATTATTATTATTATTATTATTATCATTATCACCATTGTTGTTGTTATTATTCGTTTACTCGCACCCGACCAGTTTGGTCATGGCGAGCCAGAGAGAAAGCTCTCTGGATTTGGGGGGGGGCAATCAGGAGGATTAACATCCTCTCCAGCGTGAGAGTTCCTAAGAGGAGCGATCTTCCTCAAGGCGTCGGCAGGAGTGAGGCTACGCTATGCGCATGAGCGCCAACTGCTTCTTCTAATGCTTCGGCTCTGGCACGACGTGACATCTCCACGTCACGAGGAATTCAATCTGACTTCCCAGTCAGGAGCTAGGCATCTCCAGGCGGATGAATTTGCTTCGGATTGCCAAGGTACCTCAACGCGCCGCTCTCCTAGCTGTGCGCACGGGCATCACACGGGCCGCACCAGCTACTTCCCCCAAAGCAGAGCGAGTTTTCAGGGCTTCTCGGGCCCATGCACTTGCGTACCAGGGCGCTGCGTGCGTACATGATGATGTCATGAGATGTCACTCTGGCGGGGCCCCGAGCACATTCTCGGAGATGAGACCGAGAGATACCGTCGGCGTATCGTCCGGTGGACTGTTTAGCCACCGAGGCCGATAGCATCGGCATACTGTTCTCCGGTGGACCAGCCACGGAAACTGAGGAGGCAGGATGGTCCGCTCTGCGCGCCGAATATACTGTATCGCTATCTCTTTTTTTTTGGTTTAATCGTACTCGCGTTCAGCCTATGTAGGCTATGGCGGCGTGCTTTCTAACCCGAGTCCCGGCCACTGTCCACCCTGACCTCGATCAGTCCGCAGGTGGCTCGTTGTAGCTCCCCTTTGCCCCTCCGCCCTGGCCTCCTGAAGATGCTACGTATCGTGCAATCGCGCCCCCGACTCCTCCCTGCTCGTCCGCCCCCAACCTCTTCGCCTCTCCCCATAAACTCCCGCTCCTGGAGCTCCTCTTCCGACCCCTCGCTCTGTGCATCTTCCACCACCCTTTGTCCCACGTCCGTGGCAGATAGGAAGTCCAGGATCGCCTGGCTGCAGTGCTCATCTGCGAAGGGGGCCGAGGCATTGGCCTTCTACCGTACCGGTCTGCATACTGCAGCCATTCCGCTCCGTGGGAGTCTGGCTTCCCAGAGTGTTGCGATGTGGACTGCATCTCTACCCACTGTACCCACAATAGCTACATGGCTGCCGGGGAAGGTGACGTGATGGCATGTGGCGCTGCGGGAGAGAGAGAGAGAGAAAACATCAATTTATTTTTCCTGGTGCGACCGATACGTCCGCTAGAGTGGACTCGCACGAGGTTGCCGCAGTGGCGACTGTGACAATGTATTCCTATTCACTGCTCTCGAATCGGTACTTTGCACAATGCTTTGGACATCTCTTCGGCCACTGCCCCACGCCCTACGGCCTTTGCCCGCTGTCTGCCAAAAAGCTCGCAAGACCGGCTGCCGGACACGATGCGTCGATCGGGCCTCCAAGCACTTGCAGGGGATGCCCATATCTGATCGGGTCCGCGAGTGACATCGTGTGCGCGCGTCCACTCCGCCCCTGTCCGCCTGCCGTTCGCGCGACCGGGCACGATAGCTACTTACTTACATACATCCCTTGTATGTATCGCTGTCGGCGGCGATGTCTCTCCGAGTGCAAAAAAGAACCCCCCCCGAATCCGTATGTTGGCAGCCACAGCCACACACACAGCAGCACTGAGACATGTCGATTTATCATTCCCCACCGTCCAGACTCTTTCCCACTGCGCATGGATCGAACCGCAGCGTCCCGCCAAGAAAAGATAAATAAATAAAAATGTGTCTGGCCTTAACAGTGGCCATGCAAAGGACGTATGATGTAACTCGCCGAGCCTGCCACCCCCTCTCCTCCAGCCACACTTGGGTCCGAACTCTCGTGTATGTACTCTAGATATATCTGTTTGGTTAGCGCCGCCCCGGTCGCCCCGCGGGGGCGGCGTGGGGCAGCCTGAAACTTAGACGCGCACTGGTAGTCTATCTATGTATGTAGATATGCTATGATGCTACGGATATTTCTAGAGTACAGTAGACTAGCTAGGGCAGGGCTGGTCACGAGTCCCGACAAGCCCGCCCGCGCTCGGGCCGCACGTCATCACCGTATTCGCCGGCGCGGATATAGGTGCGGCGGTGGGGGTTGGTGGCGATGTTTGGTTTTTTTTTTTTTTTTTTTTTTTTTGGTTGGATTACGCGAGCAGCCCATCCATAGTCTGTTCCGGATTCGGAGCTCGAAGTTTTCTGGCTGGGAAAGTTATGTGGATCGAACGTGAGGTATCGGAATAGCATGAGGGATGTCGTCGTATGGTATGTAACTGGCAGGGAGGTTTCTTGGGTGGACGAGTCGGTCGGTCGGACCGCGCGCGGGTGGGGCGCGGGTATCTAGTATTGTACGCACGAATGTGCCCCCGTCTCCGTCTGTCCCTCCACCCCCAACCAGCCAAATAAGCGCCGCTGGGCCTGCTCCCACGAGAATAATTCCCCTCCCCCTCCCTCTCCCAGCTCGCAGCGCAGTGTGCACTTAATACATAATCAGATCTTTCTTAGATCTCTATAGTAGGTACCTACCCGGGAAAATCAGCCATGCGGGATGTCGTCCGTTGGGGCGGAGTGCTGACGGCGGCAGTGGTGCGCGGCGCCACACCCACCGACAGCTATGTATGCAGCTGATGTGCCGTTAGTTACATGCAGATCCAAACCCTATCATACGGGTTCCTCACACTAAATCCGCACAGCTGTGCCACAGTTACCGAGATCTCTAGGCTCGAAGAGAGAGAGAGAGAGAGAGAGCGGACATCGAGGGACCTCTCTAATCGAAACACGGATTCCCACTCGTGGACCACAAGCGAGGAAACGCGGTCACGGGTTTGTTTTGTGGGTTTTCGGCAAGTAATTCGAATTCGATTGCATAGACGATATATATATATTATGGAGAAACATTGTGAATAAGATCAGAAATAAAACTGGATGGAAAAAAAGGAAAGCTTAATGGAAAAGCGTCTCATTTCGTTCCATCGTCCCCGGTACGACCCACACTATCACGATCGAAAAGATTCCGGAAAGCTGCGGTGGCCAACGCGGGCTAGATCTTCGAGTTGGATGGAGTCTGCCATAAGAGGCTCGGCACCAAGCGACAGACCTAGCAGGCCGGTGCGGTTGGCCAATGCCTCAGCAGCTGGTCCACGGCTCCTGAGCAGAACGTGAGCACAAAGTCTGGAATGCAGTTGGAAGGGGTCAAACGTACTGGTCCACTCCTGGCTCAGAACGCCCGCCAGCTCGGCAGCGTCCCTAGGGTCAGGATGAACACCACCCCACTGCGACGGCTGGTAGGCAACCCTCTGCGCGTACACGGGGATCAACTGGCTGCAGGCAGAATCTATCAGTTCCGCTTGCCCGCAATGGTGGAAGCCGCAGCCCCCGGGGAGGGAGGGAGAGGGAGGCTCACTCGTTCTTGATCTTGGCCAGGAGAAGCCAGGCAAAGTTCCACGACCGGCTGCTGCTGGGGTCGTTGAGCACCCGCGCCTTGGCATCCTCGAGCAGCTCGTTACTGAACGGATACTGCCTGGTGAGGCCGCGGAGCTCGTTCAGGAAGTTGTTCGAGCTCACGTAGTAGCCCCACGAGTCCGTCATCTCGTGGATGAGCTCGGTGGAAAAGCTGGGGAGCGTCGTGAGGACACTCTCAATCCTGTGGAGCTCGGTGAGGGTGTTCACGCGCCGGCTCCTCAACGTCTGCCGCATCTGGTTGACCTCCGTGATGGAGATCAGCTGGCGGGGGTGCACGTGGTGGGTGGCGTCGGGGCTGGTGTAGCTAGGCATTTCGGCGGTTGCTGCGTCGGTTTCGATGAAGGTCTTATTGAAGTAGTCGGTTTGGGCTTCGAGGACGGGGTGGAAGTAATGGGGCAGCTGGATAGCAGACGGGAAGCCAGAAAATGGGATAGATGAAGAAGAGGATGATGCACTGAGATATCTAGAGGATTGTCTGTTGCCTCTCCGACGGTTTGATGCCATCTCGAAAGCTCGGGTGGATTGATAGTCTTATATGCGAGGCCGAGGTATCTGGGAAATAGTAGAGGGTAAGATACCAGATTCGGGCAAGCAGTATGACTTCAAGTGAAGATGGTAAGTTGGTCTGCCTTGTTGATCTCTGAGTTTATTTCTGTAGCGTGATGTGTTATATCGTTCTCCTTCCTCATACAGTTCTCGCATTGACCAGTGCCGCGCAGCTGGAGACTGGGGAACGACTGACTGAGTGTGCCGACTTACCAAACGGGCCGTAGGGCTCTCGGAGTATCATCATACTGAGCTCCAGCAACAACGGTAGCAGGAACCGATCAGTCAGTTTGCTTTGGTAGAGCTGCGAAGCATCGCCTGGAGATGACTCCGAACCTCACGCCAAAGCCAAATACGAACTGATTAAGATGCCCGCAAGTGCGGGCGTGTGTTAGATGGACCAAACAAGAGGGACCGGTGTGGGGGATCAGGCGAGGTAATCACGATTTTGAGTGGACAGAGGAGTCAAGTTCCACAGTGCAAGGGCCGCTGAGGAGAAGGGAATGCCGGCCTGATCTGCATAATCTTTTTTCTTTTTCGTCCGGGAAGCGGGCGTGAGATTGGTTGGCGTTTCCAAACGGTCCAAACTTTGTAGTTGTTGGTCGTTGGACTTCGGCTGAGAGACCGTGGCTGGTGAGATGAGCAAGCCACAAAACGGCCAGAACGGCTAATTGGGAACATTGCTAGCAAATCCGAAACCAGATGTGGTCTAGAATCGCCGCTAATAGACACCAATAAGGTGTTATTAACAATCAATGCATCGGTGAGAGCTGATGCTGAGTCGAGGGTGCCCTGTGTGTGTAACATGTGGCTGAACCTGATGCCCTCAACACGGCAACAACTGACGACATCATCAACGATTCCTGGCCAAATCACCTAACCAGTCATGCTCCCCCGGTAGCTGTTGAACTGGCACATCAACACAGTCTGCGATATCGGCGTGGTAGCGAGAGTTCAAAAGGTTGGCCCGAAGACCGACGCCGTGGTTTTCAGGCCCTCCTTCGGGGGCTCGGCAGGTCTCACAGGGGTAACTAATGCGATGCTCCTCCACGCCAGTCTGACGATGGATTTATTAGGCCGTCGCCAGAGCGGGGGTACTTCCTGACAAGCCAAAGTCGCCGGAATGCTTGCGCCCCCGCGTGCGGTGTTACGAGAAGCTTAGGTCGATCACTGGATCGATTGACGCATTGAGGGAGTCAGTTGATCCTTAGTCTTGAGTCAGGACTGGAGGGAATTGGGCTTCGTCCGCCATTCAGCGACGTCATGAAGTTCAGCGATTCACCGGTGAAGCCCTGATGGGATTGTTCATGACAGACGTTGATGAGAGACCGCCGCTGGTGGGGGAAAGGGAAGGAAGCTCACCGACACTCATCCATCGCATCGCGGTCCGGCCGGGTAAATGAGAGGAGGCTCGGTGTTGCTGCTCCCACACCGGCGCCTTCGCCATGCAGATACATTTGCTCTACATGCGGTCAGATTGGCGGATATCTCGTTTCGATCTACTTGAGTTAGCATGGTCTGCCTAGGCGGACCAACATCCTTTAAGCTGGGTAATCGAAGGGGGCTTCATATCAGTAGCCCCCCGAATGGGTATAGCCCCAGCCAGGATCCACATGAACCGCTCTGCGCCACCATCCCGAGACTGGATACTAACTACTTCAAGGAAATATCACTCTGGTGGATGGCCTACACAGATGGGCGCAATGAAGGTCGCGAAGTTCTACAGCTGCTTCAAGACTCTGGTCTATTTCCAGAGGAGCCCGGCCAGAGAGCGAGTGCGGACGTGATGAGAAAGTGTTCTGGCCTAAGCTGGGGCGGCGGCTGCGTATGCGCGTGTCACCACGGCCCAGACTGACTTCTGTCGAGAGGTTCTGAGCAGGATGGTGGCTGCCACGGGCTATGTGCTGACAGGCCTTTTTTCTCCTTGTAGAATTTGCTCTACCTGGCGACCCACAACCTGCCATATTGACAGCAGTGATCACTTTCTTCCCTGCGACAATCCTCTCCGTCAGTCCCAAAAGCTGTTCGTCTATCCAGGATATCTCGGCTCGTGGGCCGTAAGCAGAGCGAAGGTGGGGGGCAGCGCCAACATTCGGCAAAACCGGCAAGAGTAGTGGCGGTAGTAATGGTGGCGCTGCTGCATGTATTATGGCTGACATGTTCGCTCCTGGAGTGATCGTCTTGTCGGAGCGGGCTCTGTTCCTCCGATGGACTGACCTGCAAGCGAGTTCCCACCAACTGTGTCACAGCAGATAACCGCGAGGTAAGACGGGAGATGTATGTAAGTGGGGGAGTAAAAACGCCAGTCGCATTCCGCTCCGCGCCCCGCACCTCTGGGCCATGGGTATTCGGTGGTAATGCCATTCCCTATTCCATTTCATGTTTAGTAATTCGGAAAGGTATCATACTAGCTGCTATCCGGACATAGACAAAAGATTTCCAAGATGTTTGTACCAGAGTTGCTAGGCCTGGGTACCTTTTGCTAGGTAGTCAACAGCGTCAGGAGCAGTGCATCGATGTCTAGCCATTGCTTGTACATACTATCCCCAGTTAAAAGACCCCGCATCGGAACTTACGCACTAACTGACCAGCAGTTAAAAGGAGACCAAGCGGCAGATTTTTATGGTCCGGTGTCTCCACCGCGGGTAGCGTGCATGCAGCAGTGCTTACATGTTGTCTCACGGAGCATCGTGAAATCCCGTGACAGGAATCTGGCGGCTCGATTCCCGTTTGTCCTCCGGAACTTGCCGCATAAACTTCACTGCGGTCTACCGCTGTCGGAGGTGGCTCCAGCTCTTGGAGTGGCCCGGCACCTGCGGGTTTGCGGCGGCATTTAGGTATCCTCACCGGCCACGGATCGCGTTGGATGGCTGTTGATCCCATATGCTGACTCATGCACTAGACATGAAAGCTTCGTAAATTTGAAGATAAAGCCTGATTCTATGTAGAAGGATTCTTCCCAGCCGCCTTGTTAAACATCCCGTCTCTTATGTGGGAGTAGACATTTCCTTGCAAAAAGCGATTGTTGTGGAGGCCTGAAAGGACTAGAAAGTGCCGAGTCAGACGCCATGACGTCCCGCCGCCCCGTAAGCCCAACCCATGGCAGTCGCGACGTCAGAAGGGGGACGATCGAAGGTGGGCCCGTGTGGCTCGTGAGGTCGAAAGCGGGGAACCCAGAGCTAAAATAACCGAAGCACATCGGAACGGCATAGGTTGGAAGGACGACGATGGCCATGTGAGGAGAAGCGTAGTGCTGATGCGCTTGGCAAACGAGCGGATCCATTCGCACCTATCTGAGAAACGCACGAGCCAAAGAGAGCCCTCTGATTGCCCTCCGCAGCTCTGCTTCGGTACGCTGTGATGCCGAGTCTGCTGATTGCTGTCGACAGTGCCCTTCCCTCAAGTCTCGCCGCGCAAGTATGCACACACTGAATCCGAACCAAGCTTACCCATCCTATTCTACCCATCCTTTCTTATTCTCTCTACCCTCTTCCTCCCTCCACCAATGTCTACATCCATGTTAGTGTACCTTATGGATTTGTTTCCATCCTCATCAGCCCTCGGTTTTAGCATACGGCAATGCCAAGCGTTGTTTTTCAGTTGTTATCATCACATTTTGTTGCAGGCCTGTTCCGAAGCGCGCCACCGTCCTAAAGCAATGTGTACCTCTAGCGGACCGCAAGTGTCCTCACGAATAGCAAGAAGATGCTGAATTGATGGGCGAAAAGACAGTCTATTTTCGTCCGTGAAAGGTATCTCAGGTACATCGTCCTTTAGTAACTACTACGAGGGTTAGCGACGCCGAGGACCGAGTGCTGGTTCGGGACCCCAAACACCTGGTGCAAGGCACACTTGATAGAATTCTATTTTGTTTCGTATTTTGCCATCCGCAGCCATGACAGTTATGCTATAGAAGGTCTCCTAAGTAGGGATTTCCTACGTACATATGTTGCCCTGCCGCCCAGACAATGGCAGAGGAAATTACGTGAGAACACTTTCATCCCATAATCTTCGCCACTATGTAACGACTTACTAGTCTCTTTGTCACCACCTTCTTCTTTTTTTCAGCTCCATGGTCCTCTCATATAATTGGACTGTGCTTCCTTCCACGAACAGCTGTCTGGACCTCAACTTTCTGCTTCTTAGTCCTACTGCTCAATTCCGCCCGTAGAAATTTCTGCACAGTCCTTGAATAGACTCCGAAGGCTTGCCCGATATCTTACTCCTATCACTGGCACTACCTCTTGCTATACCCGAACTCGTTAGGGCTCCGAGTTGTAGTAGTGTATTTAGCGGGTGGCCTGTATGTATAGCACTACGCTGGTGGCTAATAAGCGCCAATATAAGAGCCTTCACAATTCCCGATAGATGCTAAGAACCGCCAGGAGGTGGAACGATGCGATATGTTACCTCCGCTGGTGCATATCCCTCGTTGGATGACCTCTTACTGGCCGCGCCGGGTCGACTGTCCTCGCCGGGTCGACTGTCCTGGATGCGCTGATTTCTAGGAGAGCTGGTACATCGGCACAACGAGGCAGCGGCTTTTTCCGAGATACCTCTGTACAGTAGAGTAGATATCTTCCGGATTGGTCCTCATCTTCAGATGGTGGGTGATAAGTGAGAACTTCTAGTTGCCAGGCGGAAAATACACCACTGTACTCCACTAAACAGGCAGCCAACCTGGAATGGTAGGGGTGGCTTGTGATTAAAGCGGGGAAATAAATGCTTAGGCTTGGGTGGTTATGCTTTTTTGCGTGAGAATCTGTGAAGCTAATATACTGTGACAAGACGATGCAAAACAGCATCCTCAATCCCGGTCCAGGCGTGAGCTGACCGGCTTTGCGTAGGGAAAACCGACCCTATGTACTCTCAAGATCAGCGCGGGACGTTACCCTGCTAGGTTTCTTGTTCGCTGGTCTGACCGCCGGTGGAGTTGCGTAAAGCTCTGGTGTGTTGGTGCCCATTCCCAGTCGCGAGTCGAACCTCTGTCCTCGGGGACGAGCGAAGAGCCACAAAATTCTCACAATCTAACCCCATGAATTCGTACCCCATTACTAGTAATCCAGCCAGCAGACATAACCCAAAGAAGAAAATACAACGCCCAAGTCCATACTGCGCATCTACACGACAAACAATGCGCCCACCAGCACTGCCACCAATGCTCCAAACTCCCGGCCGGGTATTCTCAGCGCTGCCGCCGAACCCGTATCTGCACCACCAGTAGCAGTTGGCGACAGTGTACCGCTGGTACCAGCAGGAGCAGTAGTGTTTGCTCCGCCCTCTTCTCCAGGGGTGGTGCTGTTTCTTCCTCCGCCAATACCACTGGGGATTCCGGTCGTTGGTACGAGTGCGGCGGCGGAGATGTAGGTGGAGAGTTTTTTATCCGCGGGCCTATTTTAGAAATCAGTCATGATGAGTGCTGAAGAGGGGGGGGGGGGGGGGAGCGTACGGGT
>Ga0307508_10001958_pt1 | contig 22525 bp, 27 predicted proteins | sample 9_EM_MG_FD_203089 | JGI IMG/M metagenome (GOLD analysis project Ga0307508, IMG submission 203089) | Populus trichocarpa ectomycorrhiza microbial communities from riparian zone in the Pacific Northwest, United States - 9_EM | ecosystem: Host-associated > Plants > Roots > Unclassified | place...
GCAATCAGGAGTGTGCAAAGTGCACGTCTGTAGGGTACAGGCAGATATCTGCGGGGCGGGGGCAAAAAATGTGGCGTTGTGGCGTTTCCTAGAAGAGCAGGCCCATAACCTGTGGAGAACGGATAATTTGGGCGAAGCAATGACCGTAATGGCAGGAGGTCGGTGCCGCGCCCGAGGCCGGATTTGGAATTTATGGTAAAATATAAATGGCTCGAAATAAAGAAGCAGAAACATTGTACTCGTGCGGTGTAGTAAGGGGATGATCGGAGCGTACACGCTATTTTCTACAAGACTGCCGTTGCCTCGCTTGAAGCAGGCATGCCTCCAACGATCTTAACCGGCGTCCTACCGCCATCTAATCCCTCCGCACCAATTAATTAGGCCAAAGGAACAGGTCGAGGAAGCTCGGAGCCTCGTTGCAGAGCTCACGCCACCACTCGCCAAAGGCCCCGACAATCTTATCCATGTGAAACGAGAACAATGATTAGCACAGCCGTGCTTCCCAGAATAGAGAGAGCAGGCCCCATTCAAAGGCGTGCACAAACGCGCGCCAAATGGAGTGTACTCGACTATCCGGGTCTCCTTGGCGATATGTGCGCTGCACTGCTTTACTGTATCTTTGTTTGGGATTTAGGTAGTCATTTCTCGGATGCCGGATGCTCGCACACGCTACTTATCATGATCGACGGTACCGATAAGCGGCTCAAGAGGATTCTTAGCGAGTCGAGTTGTGCTGCGCTGCGCTTAGCGATTCGGATATTTCACGTACTGTATTCTACACTACGAAATTTCATCCGCACTGATGACCCTCCCCTGAGCAACGACGCGAATCAGACTGCTACAAACCAGACACTTTTGCCCACCCTCGTCCCACTAATGCCTACTGTTTGGACGCGTGGGTGGATCTGGTAAGGCACTCACTGCCGAAGCGAATATATAGCGTCCGTTGCGTTAATGCGCGCCTTGCTTGAACGACACTCAGTATAGTAGATATGCAAATTCGCATCTCGGAAACTCGCACCAAAAAATTACCCAATCATGGTATGTATGGACGCACAAAAGTTGCGCGTTTCTTTCTATTAACATAATTTTCGAATTTGTTTAGCCTCCGATCCTTAGATTCGATAGATATGCATGACGAGGCGTACCCATACCCAACTCTCCCTGTCTGGAGGAGTGTCGACATCATTGACTTCTCCCAGGAAGTGCCGAAGCAACCGGGGCCAGGCGTTCGTTACGAAGCTTCGTCAAACCAAGGAGCGCTCGACACTTTCGCGAGCTGCCTTACAATCTTTGAACGTGGCTCATGTTCACCCCTCGCTTCCGCCCCGCATGATGTAACCTGTACACAAGCACGTCAGCTATGGGTTCTTTGCTCATTCACCCTGCAGGCAGTTCTGTTCTCATCGCTCGTTGTTTGCTTTTTATTTGCAGAGAAAGCGAGGCAGGAAGTCACGCCTTCGCCGCTTCGTCGCTGGGGATGGACTGGTCCTGCTTTTGTTCCATACACGTGCACGTTGTATAATAATCTCGGAATGGTCGCTGGATTTATACCATTAAACAGTTGTTTGTATGTGTGTTTTTTGGCAAGCGGCGGTGCTTAGTGCTTGGGCAGAAAATCCCCAAAGCGACATTTGTTGCATGTTTTATTGTTGCATGTTTTGACAGATGACGCTGCGCACGGCTTGAAGTGGTTGTTGCCGATTCAACCTAATCTGAAACGATTGAATTGATGGTCTCTCAAGACCACCTGGCGTGCCTTGCGTCATGCTGATGCTACGACATTCAAGGCCCTGAGCTCTTTGTTGGGAAAACGTAACACATCTCGGCTGTTGTACCTGGATTAGCTTAGTTCCCATCATATCGCAACATCGTGTCTCCCATAAGCTCTTCCGCCAATGACCATGCGCGCGGTCACATTGCAGAATCGTTGGGAAAAGAGATGTTGAGAAGGTAGAAGTCGAATGTGGACTATTGATGTACCAAAACACGAAGCGATTGGAAGTGGTAACGCAGCTTGCCTGATATGGTGCTGTAATCATATCAACGTGTGCATCGACTGCGCCGAGTGAATAGGAATTTCATTCAAATCGCGCCTTGTGACTGTAAAGTTGGTTCACCTCCACCCTGCGCCCCTACCCCCCCTATAAAGTGCCTTCAAAATGCGTTCACTCTCTTTCTTTCCGGGTCTTCTCTCTCCCCTCCTATCGACGATCAATCATGACAACCACAAAGTCGAACAAAAGGTCCCGCCTCCTCCGCATTTTCCATCGCAATACATTGATGGCCCATCTAATCCAAGGGCGATCGACGTTGATGATCCGACAGTCTCACCTACTTTGCACATTGCAGACATTATTCCCAGGCCAGGTAGGCTATATTCTGAAGCGAGCACTCTATCTATTTAACATCGCATCTACAGACTGGTACCATGGATGGGAGCACCGACGACCTGAATGGCTTCATGTGCGGCGTGTTCCTCACTTCCACTTATCGCATCCGTGTCTTTACCACCGCAATGCGTTTTGCCTGTAGGAATCCGCTGGTGAATTCTTCGGGGTGTTCTTGTAAGTGTTGAGTTTGTTCAATAATTCATGGCTGTAGCTGGGGGGAGACGCGAGATACCTATCCCTTACCGATCAGCTACTGTTACGCGGGGCTCGGTGCGACTGCCTCGATGATTATTGGAGTCCGTGAAAACGAGCCTTCTCTCGGCAGTGAGTTTCACATGGCTACATTTGTAGCTGTTGCATGCTGCGCCGACTGAGCCGACTGTTTTCTTCAGACTTGTTCTGTGAGTTCCGTCTGGTGTGGCTCGTGGTTGTTTCGGCTCAACCTCCCACTAGCTGTCGGATTTGCTTATGCAATGGGCATGCAAGTCTTGCTGAGTCGCCTGTGCTGGACAATTCCATTGATTGATTCGCGTCTGTAGTGTGTTCGCTATTACTGTGTGCGCCATGTCAAGTGGCGGTCACTTCAATCCTGCGGTGACGATCGCATTTGCTGTCTGGAGAGGTAATTCACTCGCACCAATTGGCCTTCCGCCTGCAACCTACGCTAGGCTGCAGCTTACTCACCCTGTTAATTGCTAGGCTTCCCGTGGAGGAAAGTCCCGCAATATATATTTTCGCAAATTTTCGGGGGCTTCTTCGCTGCATTGGTGGTGTTCGGCCAATATCGTCCATACATCAAGGCAAGTGTCAAGTAAAGGTCCCCTAACGTGTGCAAGTCAGTTCTCTGACTTGGCTTTCAGGAACTTGAGGCACTTCTTATTGCAGCGGGTAAAGAAGCGGCCATCTTCTCATCAACTGGCCCTGCTGGTATCTTTGCAATCTATGCCAACCCAGCCATTGACTTGAAATGGACTTTCATGAATGAATTCTTTGCTGTGTGTTGTCACTCGCCCTCTAAACGCGACCTCGCGTGATAACGTGCGATTGGGCATTTTTAGGACTTTTTCCTTGGTTTGGTGATCTGGGGCGTATTGGACCCTTCCAACATCTTCGTCAGTTCAACTACCGGGCCCGTCGTCGTCGCTATGGGTAAGTATTGTCCGAAACATGAAGCTGAGGATTCTCCTGGAGGCTGACGACACCATGTGCACAGGCTATGCTACCGTTGTTTGGGGCTTCGTACCTGGCACCATCGCTACCAACGCGGCTCGTGATCTTGGTCAGTGTTTCGGCGCGCACTTGCCGCCTCGTGATGCTAGCGATGAGTTTGACGCTTTTCTTTTCCAGGCTGCCGGCTTGGAGCCATCGCGATCTGGGGCACAAAGGCATGGGGCGGTCACTATCCCGCCATCGCTGCGCTCACCTCAATCCCTGCCACTCTACTTTCCGCGGCGTGGGTGTTTCTTCGTCTCCTTTTGCATCAGCATGGCTGTTTATGATGCTCATATAACAGGGTTTATGAACTCTTCTTGAGCGACTCGAGTCGTGTGGTAACGCGCACATCTCGCGAAATTATTGCCAACTCGGACCGCCACAAGTCTCACAAAGCGTGGAAGTATAACCTCGAAGTGAACAGGCTTCGCGAACGTGGAATGTCCACATCGGATTCCGACGCCGTCAAGCCGACGGAGGTACATCACCAGATTGAGAGAACGTCGGTGTAGATCTCTACCTTTTTTTCTCCTTTTTTGACCCATCGTGCTTTTTTTCTTTTTTTTCTTTTTTTTTCCGTTGCGTTTCACGAATGTGCTGGTTGCATCTATGAATAAATGAAACATTGAAAGCGCCTTCAATTGAGTTGGCTCCGCATCATTTGCGTTAATTTCGGCCCGGAACTCTTCCTCAAGCCGTCGTCACATTTTTTCTGGAGCCGCCATCACTCAGCAACAAACAACCATCCTCCCCTTCTAACTTCCTGTTCTCTCCTCCTCTTCAACGAATAAAACACTCACCACCGCCTCGGCGCTGACGGAAATGCTTCCCTACATATTTCCTGAGATCTATGAACACATCCTGACGCAGCTTCCGGTCCGACAAGGCTTCGAGCTCGATGATAGCACAAGAACGCTCGCTCAATGTGCAGCGTCCAACTCAACCCTTCGTGCCATCGCCTGTCTCCCCCACATCTGGAAACCCCATTATCAAGCGCGTTGGAAACACTCACGCTTGCCGGAGCATGACACCCGCGTATCCTACCGTGGCGACTATCGTCGCATGTACATGGACAGACGACAGCGCGACAAAAGAGCACTCGATGCTCTCGGTCGTATTGTTCAAAACAGGCATGAGAGATATGAACTTTCCCTCGTGCTTATCGACGAGCTCGGAACAGACATTTGGGACGTTCTCAAAGCACACAAAGTCTCTGTTCCGAAGAACTTCAGGGCCCCAACAGCACCCAATGAAGACTGGTTCGCCAGGAACCACTGGATTGAGGAGGTGCGCCACCTTATTTGCCGTGAGGGTCCTGTCACCGTCTCAATTTGTTACTTCGGGTAGATCGCAAGCGCCATCACTCGTCGAGATGCCGTCATACGTGCTATAGAACTTTCTAATGGGGCTGATATGCCACTTGAGGAGGGGTTATCGGTTTTTTCTGGATTTTGGGGTATCGAGTTCGCAGAGGTGATTATCTATTCCCCGTCCTGCGCCCAGTCTGCTTCGTCATCATTGACATGAGAACACTCACATTGACGTCCTACCCCCTCCTTGCAGATTGCGGCGAAGTTCGACGATCTCGCAGCGGAATGCCGTAGACACCTCGAAGATCTCCGCTTCGAGCTGGACCCTTCCGCGCCAAAATATGATCGGGTCAGCGTGGCGTTGGAAATTTGTAAATGGATGGGCCAGAAAGGATTCTTGCCAGCCGTTGGTACGCGAAACCTGCCTATGTTCATGTGCACCTGATAACGCGATTGGACATACGCACATGAACAGATACTTATCACGATCTCCGGAATCATTACATTCATAAAGTGCTCACCACTCATAAGAAGACATTGCCTCTTTCTCTTGTCTCTATATTTGTAGGCAAGTCGATGAGCTGAGCCCGCAATAATACCTCGCTCACGTAACCTGGAATTTATCTAGCTATATCGCGGCGTCTTGGCGTGCAAGCATCGCCTGTTGGTTTCCCTGGGCATGTTCATGCATTTGTTCCCCTTGCAGCCGAGTCAGCGGCTCACAGTCCATATGCTTCGCACTATGATGCTGCCCAAGGGGGCGTACATATTGATGTATATCACTCTTCGACACAGCCTTTCATCGACGTTGTTCAAATCACCAGGAATGATGAGCGAGAGCAGCTCAAAGTCGGCTCGACGCACGACATGGTCTTCCGAGCCGGGAAGAACATCCTCACCTCGGCGCAGTTGCACCAAACCGACATATCCTCGTCGGAACTGGACCTCTCCGTCTACGGCGTATTTTGCGTCTTTCTGCTTGAGCAGCAGCATTCGCGGACGCCGGCACGAGACTTTGTATCGCACATAATAGCTATCGTGACCCAAAACTACCCCCTGGATGTTGGGCCGATACTGCAGAACAAACTTGCTCCGGCGCTTTCGGGACCCTCGAAGGAGCTGCTCGAGAAGGAGTGTGCTAGGTTCGCAGAAGACGAAGCAGAGCCATCTCAGCCGGTGGAACGGCGCCCAGTGCGGTATTTCTCAGGGCTCCTGTTTGTGCATCGGATATTCGAGTATGCTTTGCTTCTGCGGCTTTACTGCTATTTTCGACTTAACGTCTTCCCTCTATTAGCTACATCGCTGTCATTCTGGAGGGAGATGACCACTGTCATGCAAGTAATGCATGTAAGTCGCATTCCTGCGTTTACTTGCCGTATTGCTTCGGTGTTAACGGCGTTTGTGCAGGGATTGTCCGCTTCGGTATTGATGCTCTCGAGCGTGGTCGAAACCAGCCATTCTATACTGTTTGTGCTGCTGACGGGTCATCACGATGTGCGTACTCTTCATCCTCGGTCAATTTTTGCCGCGTACTCAAATTTGCACAGATGTGGCAGAAGACAATATCATCCCCGTCGCCCATCTCATCTCTGAGAAAGATCCAGAATTCAGCATTCATGTCGGGCGGTCCCCTGATGACATCTTACGTGGACTTGTCGAAGGTTTCCCCGGTCTTGGACGCCACTTCCTAAAGCCATTAGAAGGGCCTTCCGGTCGCATTGTGTTCGTCCCACACCCTGAAACCCTTCTCCACTTTCCAGGTGATGCGGCCAAGGCGGAAGCTTACCTTAAGTACGGTCGTTTGGAATGATGAGAGGTCTTCGTCATAGGCTCAACCCACAAATGCTCGCTTGGACTACATCGCTAATCAACTTTGTTGTAGCATACTGACGGCACACTGTTGCTGTTGCTCCGATAAGGATGCGAATGCATAGCTGTAATAGTTCTAATTTGCTATCGAAGTACCCATATACCTATTACAACCTGATTTCCCGCCTAATACACACAGCAATAGAGGACTTTTGTAAACTACACTGGCTGTAATTCGCTTTCTGATTCCATTCATATCATAGGCCACTCGTCGAAACACCCCTCGCCAAATCGGTAGAATGAAACAGTCCCAGTGTCCACGACGCCAATGATCACGTTTTTGTGACCTGCACGGATGGCTGCGAATGGTTGCGGCTTTGGTGTGGACGCTGTATCTGCGAAGGGGCGAAACCATGTGAAGGATAAAATACGACGGAAAGAGAGCATGCTGCTGTTCTGCGTCGTCTGAGGACTAGACAAGGGGCTGGATGAGACGGGGGTCTTCCTGCGAGGCAACGGCGGTGGTGTTCGTGGCAAGCGAGAGAACATATTCGTGAGTTCTTGCAGAGTTGGCATGCGGGTTGTCCGGCCGCTGTTTAAAAAATTTGGTTGTGACACCTATGCGCATGTGTGTACACTTACTCCACTACAACAAGCTCGAAGTCTGGGACTGGCGGAGCCGTTTTCTTCCACGGTGTATTTGGTTTCCATACATGGTAAAACACCTCGTACGGGGGTTCTGATTGTTGATTTTTGCTGAGAGGCGAAAGTGCTTTACTGTGGCCGGAAGGTATGACTCGTAGAGATCGGAATAACGACGCTAGGCGTTCAACCGAGATTATAACAACTCACGAAGGACGAACGAACAGCTGACTTACGGTAGTCGCAACTTCTGGCCAACCCCCAGCAAAAGCTAATGATAGGACGGAACTTTTGCAGCCGGTGTGTCCAACGCATCCAGTTCGGCAAAAGCGATGCCAACCACGAGCGTAGACGAACGAATGTCGTGGTTGGCTTCGTTTCTACCAGGGAATAAGGTGGAGGAGTTGGGTAGGAAGGGGTAGAGGGAGGAGGGGTTGCTCGGGTGACAATGTACCCTAGTCGCTTGAGGTAGGCGTAACACTGAGACTTGGCATGAGAAGAGCCTGGATATACAAAAGTAGTAACCAATGGGCCTACTTGGTAGCGAGCTAGATCGTGGATCTCTTGTCCGATCATTTCTGCAAAAGCTTGTTGCACAGTCATAGGATTCCCTGCGAACGAATTGGATTCCGTGTCGAGATGCTGGGGATCATTGTTTGCATCTTGCTTAAAGCAGAGCATGCTGCCTCTTTCGACGAGATACAGGGCTTCTTCGTAGAGGAGCTCTAGTCTGGTTACGAGGCGCGGCTGCTCGTCAGGCGAATACTTGATTGGTCGGCGGGCTGAGTGGCCCATGGAATTGAACAGCACTCCTCGAGCTTGGAATACCTGTGCACGCGCAAGCCCAGGTATCCATACACCGTATGATATTGATTTACTATAGGATTCATTGTATGAATGCGGGATACACCGCAAATAGCGACAAGACGTGCGACGCACCTGGCGATTGTTCGAGTACTCGAGAGCGCATTTATCATAGCCTGGCGTGAACGCTTTAAAGAGAACTCCTGGAGACTAGAGCCACCTCTAGGAGCAGGTTCATATTCCTTTTCTCCTCTCTTGGGAATGGTGGTTACCGGCAGTTTGACGCTACTATCATATCCCATCAACAGAGTGTCAAGCTGTGTCCCATTCGCAAAAAGGCGCATACGAGGCTCTGGTCCAATCCAAAACTTTTTCATCATCGGACGAATTGTCGTCGTCACCGCCTTTATTGTCTTGCGTGCCTGAGGTGCCTTGGCTGGCGCTTTGGCTCGGGTCAAGCTCGTCGTCCATTTCGGGAAGTGGTCACATGAGCAATGCTCGAGGTTTCCTTTATTGATTGATTGACGCCAGGGACGTTGAACGTACTTCACCCGTTTTAGCGACATGGAACACCAGAATCATTATTTGATGGGGCTCGCCGCCCGCTGACGTTGAACACGATATCATATGATTGTCCCGCGGCATGGTCCAACTTGTTCAGTTCCGGAAATGTCAGTTTCGGAAATCGGGCATCATCGAATGCCCGTTTCTCCTCCAGTGTCATGCTGGGCCGCCATGAGTCAGTCCCTTTGCTGTGAAGATATTGAGTTCGTGCTATGGCTGAGCGGGTGGGTTGGCGCCGTGCGGTGTACACTGCCTTTGATTGAGCTGCTGCATTGGAATCAATTCGTATGAGCCGCCCTGCCAGGGGCGTAAAGGGTCCATATTTCATCATGTGGCCCTCCGTTTCACCGCCACGAATGTATGCTCACGCTTTTTAGCCCGCATATTTTCCCTCTCGCTCTCAAACTCAAGAGTCCGCTCTCATGAGGCTTCCGGTGACAATGACCTACGTCTTTAGACTCATATCAAACGTCCGCATCGGACTGGGTGTGCGTGCAAGTCTCTTCTTATGGTGCGCTCTCTACTGACACGAGAGTGCTTTGTCAACAGATCGCATCGTTCATGGGCGTGCTGTCGTTTTTTGGCTCATGCGTCCTTCTCGTATTTTGCGGGATCGAGCTGCTCACTCGAGAGGAGTATGATCCGATACAGCCAGTCACCGTAATGTTCGTATACTGGATCGTTTGTGACTTGATCCAGGCGATTGCAACAACGTTCAATTTTCGTTGGGCTTTCGAGGGCGCTGTAAGCGAAGGAACCTACTGCAGAGTTCAATGTATGTCCCAGTCCTTTGTCCCATGCTTCTGATTGTCTCATGTTATATGTTGGACTGCAGCGGTATTCGAGCAAATTGGTGACTCCGGCGCGGCTCTTTGCGTGATAATCATCTCCGTACTTGTGCTGCTGCGGGTCATGACACCATGGATCATGGCGGCGCACCCCCATCGAATGTCACTCGCCCTTGTTGTGGTCACAAGTTTGATACTTTTGTTGATCATTCTTGTGCCTGCCACGACAATCCACGATTACTATGGTAACACCGACCTGTGGTGCTGGATTGTTGACAGGAATTCCGCCACAGCCCGTTTAAGAGTCGGCACGGAATACGCCCTGATGTGGACGGCTCTCGCGGCCGAGACGTTGGTATATGGGTATCTGCTGCTGCGCAAGCTTGCACATCATTATCATTGGTTTGGCATCGCGGCTCCGTTTGACAGGATCACTTTCAAAGCCGCCCTTGGGATGTTTTGGTATGCAGTCGGTAAGTCTTGCAAGACGCGACGGTCTGGCATTCCATTGACCCAATTTCAAATTCTCCAGCGTATGCAATTGAGCTGATCCCGATATCGGTTATACGAATCCGTCAATTTGAACATCATGCCATCCCACATGGCTGGGATACGGTGGCGTTAGTTTTGTTTGGTGCTGCTGGTTTTGTGAACGCGATTTTATTCTTTAGCACCGGTCGCCGGTTTGGCTTTGCGGATCGAACGAGACATGGGGCCGGTGCTGCTGATATAAACCTGGATCCACTACCTGCTGATGTGGGGCATCAGCCCGCTTGATTATGTCCATCTTTGTATATTTCTTTTGTACGATCACTTCCCATATTTATATCTGTCAGGTACAATATAGTTATGTACTCCAGCGTCAATCTCATTCAGCCTTTTTTGTTCCTGGATATATCAACTCCCAACTTTGGTAGCTTTAATATTCGCATTGGCAGGAGTGAGGCGGGCGAATATAATACGACTTGGCGAAGATCGCGAGATTGCTGTACCATGGCCACCAATGTGGTTTCATGCACAGGCAGTGTTCAAACGGGAGGTTTCTCCAACGGACATGTTTCTTGCGTTGGGAAAGCTCCCACCGCCCCACAGAAACTAATTTTTCTTTCGTGGAACCGATGTAACAGGGTGAGCCGAAGTTTCGGCCTTGGCGCGCATCGGTTTGTATGAGTCATACTATAAGGGGGATTTGCACCTTTGTATTTCGCTCGCTGGGGGGAAAACCGGCCGCGGGAAATGCCTTTATGCACGCTTACTTGCAGTGCGGTGCTCTCATTCGCAATGTTCAACTTTCAGGGACAGAGGCGATGCGATTTGCTAATTGGGAACGGCGTAAATACCTCGTAAAAAGTTCGAGCCAGAATGGGTCTTATGGGTCAAATCATGTCACGCCGCGGAGAGCGCGCACGAAACTGCCAGCGGCGGTTTGCAGTCGACTTGGACTGCACTGGCCATAACACTAATGTGGAAACTGCTGTTTACGGACACCCCAACTTGGCTTCATGCCAGTTTCTTTCGTGTAAATGCCACCATGTTGACTCGCTCAACGAGACAATAAGATTCATCACCAAACAAAAATCAAGCTACATCATTAATGACTGCTGCAAACCTTGCTGTCTAGAGAACAAAGGGACAACAAGCTCGGCCGGCAGTCGTTCGTCAAACAGGTTGTGTGGCAATAATCGGAACAAGAGGTAAAAAGAACATGGATTTTGCGTACAGATTCAGCAGGCGTTAGCCTTGGGGCAAGCGACGCTAGGTCGTGCCACGGAGACTGGCATAAAAATGGCCCAGATATGCTCATTTTGCCCTGACAGTTCCTAGCATGGATTGCGGGCGACTCTTCGGTCTGGGACGAGAAATGCGAAGTGAGTCATTCGGGCTGTAAATACACTTGGTGGTCAGGGAACGTCGAAGATTTGAGAGTGCTACCACCGACCTCTTGAGCATGCCGAGACCTTCGGCGTTCTCTTTGCCCCGAGCCGTGATGGATGAGAAGGGCGCCGGTAGTTCTGGTTTCTCATCTGCCGCAACACGCTGCTTCGACCAGCCAAGTGCGTTTCGGCGTGCCTTGGACGTAACGCGAGGGCGGACGGCAGGTTTAAATGCGTCTGCCACAGGGGCCGTTATCGCACACGTCATGTTGCCAAGCGCCGAGAATGAGCGGTCGATCACAAAGGGTGAATTTGGTGGCAGCGCGGCAAGACTCGGAGGTGAGATGCAAGACATAGCTTGTTCCATACTTTCAGTCCGCGAGTGAAATTTGGCCATGCGTCGCCCAGCCGTCTTCTTTGGTGTTCGGCTCTTGTATGGGGTAGGCCGCGAACTAGTACGAGGACGGCGAATGCAAAGGTCCATCGGAAGATGTGTGTACGTCCGAATAGAGTGATCATAAAAGGCCCGGATTGCCTTGGGGCTCTTAGGTGGCACAAAAGCTATCAGGAAGATGAGTAAGTGAAAGTTGAAAATTTGGCAAACCACGATTGCACTTACTTGACAGCGCAAACCGTGAAAAATCAGTGTCAGCCCAGTCAAGTTTGCTTTGTTGGACAACATCGAGCGCTTGTTTTCTCAATGTGAGATACCTTTGCATCATCTCATCATGCGTATCATCCTCGACGTCGACAATATCAACGTGCGGTTCAGGTCCGTTAAGGAGGTCAAAGCGAGTAGAAGGGACCGTAGAGGCCATACTGGAAACGCTACTGCCGGATGACGAGAATGAATTTGACACTAAACCGGGGATTTCCTCAAGGATGGTGGTGACATCTGCAGACGGAGAGGCTGAGCGTCGTCGGTGACCATGACCGCGAGCACGAATACGTCCCGATGAGACACTAGATGAATGGGGGAAGTCGGAAACACCGAGCCGCGTGACATCAATGTTGGATTGCGAGTTCATGGACTCGCAGTCAGATGTAGGGGGTGTATCTGGTGCTGCAGGAGTAAGAACGATCGTCGCTGGGGGGGGGGCGGCCTCCTTGGAACTGAGACTTTCCGCAAAGATATTGCGCTGCATGGATGGAGCCATAGGCTTGTTTACGAACGGGATGGCTGCACGGCAAAGGCAAATGAATTAAGAACAAAGTCCAGAAATTTTATATCAGAGCGCACCTATCGAAGAGTTGTCTGATCCGTCACCAGATAGCACGGTATCCTCAAGACTGTGGCGTTCCAATAGGCCCTGACTGGCAAGGGCCATGCGCCTCTTCCCAAACGTGCTCGAAGGTTGTGAAGCCAGGGCAGTGTTTGGATTGCAAGGTTGTTGGTGTGCCCCGGCACTTGCTTTCACAGCAGGGTCCACTTTCACTCGAAAGTTTGGTTGTTTCTTCCTTGGCTTAGACTTAAAGCACGGTGATGCGGAGAAGGTCTCGTCAACGGCCTTTCGACTCACGTGGCCGCCACCGAGCATCGAGATCATAGTGTCGTCATCCCGCACGTTCGCGGACGAAGATATACTGATGGAGCTGAATACAGAGAGGGGTCGGCGTTGATTGCCCGCATTCTCGCCGAAAAGTAACCCACGAGAAGACGCGGATTTGGGGACTTGGGCGCCGAAGATAGATGCATCTGAAACATCACTAGGCTTCAGAAACGAGTCAGAGTCCCCCGATGATCGACGATGGTCTATCATAGAGTCACTCTTGCTATATTGGTCCCTGTCTTCGGACATGTCCGCATCGCTTGCGCTCGGGGATGCCAGGATAGATGTCAATGGCGCGCCACAATAGTTTGCCGCGCTGGAGAACATTTTGTCGCCGAGTCCAGGTCGAGCAACACCAGCTGCAGAGAAGTCGCTGCCAATGCTGTCTACGGAAGCGTCGCTTTGATGCTTCGCCCAAACAGCCCGGCCACCATTAGCCCCATAATTACTGTAAGCGTGAGCTATGGAGCTACCGCTATCATTCGAAGCACGGTTCCGGGTGTGGCGACGGAACGAAGAGTTGTGCAAGCTCACGGGAGGTCCAAGTGATGTGACGGATTCATCACGCTTGTGCGTACTGTACGACTCTGGAAGGGGGGGAAGAGGGAGAGGCGGAGGAGGCTCTTTGCTGCGGAAATAGAATGTCGAACGGTCTGAATCAGTTGACTTGTGCGCCTTATGACGGCGTACACTCTCCCGAGAGTCAGGCTCTGCAGAGTCGTCTGGATACGACCCGGCAGAATTGTCGAAATCGCCGGATATGTCGCGGGTGTGGGCCGTCTTGAATGATGCCGCATAACCAAAAGGATTACGGTTCCCGCCTTTAATGATCTGGCCGTAGCTTGATATGGATGGGATGCTTGCTATCGAGTCGCTGTGACCATGTCCGGAGGATGGCTTGGATGAATTCGCCGTAGAAGGCAGTTCCGAGACATCATCATACTTATATCCGAAAGGATCGGAGACTCCACCATACAATATGGAGCCAAACGAAGACACACTAAGCTCCGACTCCTGTCGAGAGTGACTGTTCGTAGACTCCCCTTGGAATGGAGGTGAGCGGGCGCGACGCTTGGAGCTGGTATCAGACTCTATTGACAGCCGACGGTCCCGGGACACTTCAATGAAGGACAGTTCAACGGCAGAGTCTGGCACCGAGCTTTCTTGAATAGCGGGGCCGTCTAATGTAGGTGCTGTCTGGCTGGGCTGGCCGTCTGATGCGTGGATAAGTGACAGGTCAATGGTGGCAATCTTGTATGCTGAACTGTCTACGTCGCGCAGCAAGGATAGATCCGGCGATGCTCCCCTCATGACGGGAGGGTCTACGGGAGTGGGTTGCCGGGCAATCAGGGTAGATTGGGAGGTGGGATGCACCAGGGAAAGATTCAATGTGGCAAGCGCGTACATAGACGCATCAAGATCCTTTAGAAGCGATATCTCATGCTCGCTCAAGATGCTGGTCTCGGTGTTGGTTCGCGAATGTCCAGATCGCTGAAGAAAGTCAGGCCCTGTTTTGGGTCATAATACGTCTCAGAAGAGCTCACCGCGTTCGTGATTTTTACAGTATTTGTCTTATCCACGTTCGGCGGGGTCCCAAATCTGAAGTCGGGATTGAGATGTCCCGGAGATGGTTTTCGCAGAGTCGACTGAAATGAACCGTCAGCACCAGCATTTTAGACAACGAGGCGCTTACATTTGAGCCAGCATCTCTCAGATCCCACTGCAGAGCTGTCGGGGAGCCATCTTGCGAACCATAATCGAGAGCCGTCGGACTCTTCAATTCATCAGGGACTCGGAAGGCCGCCTCCAACTGCTCCACAAAGCTCTCCCGGGCACCCCCCTGATTAAGACGATTTATCTCCCTAGTGAAGTCAAAGCTCTGCTTTCCAGTGTCATCCCCGCGATCACGCTCGTCTTCAACGGGCGACTCGATGTCCGAGTCATGGGAGCTTAAAGACGGGGCTGTTACAGTAATCGAGAAAGGATGGGGATATGAACTCGTCGTTGGCTCCGCAAACTGGCTCGAGATTTCGGAGAGCGGTCGTGAACATATAGAGAGACTGTCCTCAAGTGATTGAAAGGAACCAACAGTGTCGTCCTCTTTGTGGGCAATAGCCGCTCGGACCTCGTCTGGAGCATCTGAATCTGCCACATCATCAGAGCTTTCTGAAGTAGGGTCATCGCGGCCGCTCGACAAGCTATTTTCATCCGCATCATCGTAAGAATTTCCTAGTGCGCTTTTCATACCGAAATCACGAGCCCTAGGACTGAGCTGCTGCAACTTCTCACGAAGAGATTCTTCGGAAGACAGAAAGCTTGGCTGCATCGAATGCCTTGGACGGCGAATGGTTCGCCGGTTCACAAGGCCATCAGTGGCTATGGAAGAGGGACTTCCGGATGACGGTTCGCTCGAAGGAGAGAGATGAATGGCTGGTATGTTGGGCACCCGGTAAGGTCTCAAGGAGGTCATGCTGGATTCTTCCCGAAGGGTACTCGACAAGAACGGGCCAGGACCAATGGAGCTTCCTTTACGAAGGTCCGCAACGCTCCCCGATAACGGTAAGTTGCCCATGTTGTACACTTTCCGTGGATTCGGCGTCGGCTCAGTGCCGAAAGACGAATCGGCGCTGAATGTCCCATTTCCTTCTGACCGCACAGAAGAAGGCACATCAGGATAGCGTTGACGGATGGCTCGTTCAACAGTTGCTATTGCAAATTCGGGCATGGCATCTGGTGACTGACCAGGGGTTGCCGGCAGCCATCGCCGAGCGGGGCTTGCCTCGGGAGTTGTTGTCAAGTCGAGGCGATTGATCAAGTCAGAAAGCTCAGTCGTGGCTGCATTGACCATTGTCAGGCCGCCAGTGTCTAGGAATCAAAGGTTAGGACACAGAAGAAAGGATATATGAAACACATACTTTCGCTGATCATTTCTCCAGGCAATAAAAGGGAACGACAGATGCCACCCTGGTCGGAAACTGGGCGAGGGCGCAGAGAGCTCGAAAGTGCATTCTTGTGGACGTTCATTGCAACCTCTGGAGGGGCTGACAACCCACGGATGGTTTGTGGCAGATACGAATCCACATCACCAGCAGCAAAAGGATCCGGAGGGGCGCTTGCTTGAGCGCCCGAAGACGTAGGAAGAGGCTCGCCATACAATTCCATGGAACTATCTGGACAAATCCGTATGGGAGATGGAGTGTCGGATGAATCACTCGACATCGAAAGGTCAAACACATTGGACAGAGCGCTGCGTCTCAACCCATCGGTTGATTTGGAGTCTCGCTTAGGGTTGGGGGTAGGCTGGTCCTGGCCCTCGGCTTCGGGAATCGGAGATGAAGGCATCCAGAATGAACTCGCCATCACAGAGGAAGCAGCTCCCGATGACCGACGAGAAGACGTTGATGTTCGTCTCGAGTCAATTGATGGTCCGCGAGTGGACGTCGATTCTCTCGGCAGAACGCTTTCTCCACTCGATGCTGTTGATGTGGACAAACGACTTCTGCGACCGGGAACGATCGAGCCAAACCTAATGCCAGGCAGGGGCTTCTCGCTGTGAGTCGATGGACGTCGCTCCTGTTGGGGGCGGACAGTGCTTGTGACATCGCGGGTGGGCGAACCAGCGGAGCTGAGGGAACCAACCAGCCATGATTCCCCGCTTCCTACCGCACAAGTTGGCTCCTTGCCTTTCATCGAGTTTTTCGCAAGTCTCTTCCCCATGGAAGTAGTTGGAGACTCACTTCGCGTCCAGCCGCCTATTTTCGCCATTGAACGCACCGACCGCATGGCGCGGACAGCGATTGATCCAGTTTTTGGCTGCGTTGAATTCTCCGCACCTGCGACAGGAACAGGCGTCGCGGATCGAGAAGCAACAGGCGCGGGTGATACTGCTCTGCTGAGAGTGTACCCGGAAGAAACAGATGAAAATGGGCCGGACTGCGTTCGGACACTGGACGGTTGGGAGCCTGACGTAGGTGCTGTGGCATAGATTAGTTATTATGACAAGACATGTAGAGCGCTTCTACTCACAACTGCGGCCAAACTTGTCCTTTCCGTCTTTGCGACTTCTGCCCAATGTCCACTTCCATTTCTCTTTGTCGGATTTTTCCTTGTCAGACTCAACGGCGGAAATTAAATCTTTCAATTTCCCTGGTTTGTTCGAAGAATCCCTGAGACCGTTCGTACGGTCACCAAGAGCCCATTTGATGGAGCTGAGGGCAGCACGCGACTTCTTTTTCTGTACTAAACGAGGAGTCGCATTAACGTCCTGGGGAGGGTCTACAAATATCTTGAATCTGCCGCCTGTAGAACCGAACCCGGCGTCTGCACGCGGTGACAGTGGGAGGCGGGACTCAGTGTTGTGATCTTTGACAGGTTCGATCCTGGGCCTTGGAACAGGGAGCGAAGGCGGTGCTTCATGAAGAACTAAAGTTCGCTTGGGGACGACGCGTCGGGGCGTGTGGTCGTCCTTGCGGGGCGCGAGGCCTGATATTGTCGTGGACGACGGCGCGAGAGGCGTCGCCGCTGTTAACTTGATAGAAGGGATTGCTCGTGGCGTCTCCTGTGCAGGAGATACTGCTCGTTGCTGGCGTAAGCTTTGGAACATTAAAATAGTAAAGTAAGGGTACGTTCAAATGCGTAAGTCGTGCGTCGTCAAGTGGACACGTCGGAGGCCCGATCGTGTACAATGAGTTGGCGGAAATCGGGGAGAACGTGGGGGCGAGAGGCGTGATCAAGCAGCGTAAATGATCTAGTCAGTTCGTCAGTGTCGAGAACGTGAGTGCGTGATTGCGTGATATCCTGTAAGAAGAAAGGCGTTAGAAGTCGGTTCAGACCTCAGCGTGTCGGAGCGCTCGTTCCAGCGCCCAATGCTGTGAAAGCCACCACTTAAAAACGGGAATGAGGTCTAGGATACTACAGAAAGAGGGGAAGCGTACGAGCAGGCTTGAGGGCGCGGGATAGCAACGAAGGTCGGCCAAAGGAACAAACCGCGATGTTGGTGCACAACAAAACCAAACATATCCAAATGATACATTCGGAAATCTGTGAACGACGTCTTTGAAGCACTTTGGTCGTAGAAAAGATGCTGGCGACGTTTATACTCAGCACGGCGTTATTCTGGGCATGTTTGCACGCTCTCATACATTTGTTTGGCTTACAGAGAACTTCGAATACACCATTGCCTTTCGCCCATTCGCGTCGTGGCGGAGCGGACTTACCAGCATGGACGAATCGTGTCAAATACGATGCACGGACTCAAATTACCTTGAAAGACGTGCGGTTGAATATCAGCACCGGCAGACTTAACGACGCCCATAGCTCTCTGGCTTCCTCTCTGAGGCACGACCCGGCGAGGAATGTTGTGAAAGCATTTTATAATCTGGGCGCCATTATCGGAGCGACCTTCACTATCATCAGTCCCGTAGTCCTGGCGCTCATCGTGGTTTGGATGGCGGCACCTCTGTTTCAGAGAAATGTTGCGCCCGCGGCTAGTCCCAGTCACATGAAAAGGTCCAATGTGGGCGAAACGGAGCCACTAGCAACGTCCCAAACCCGGTTGCAACTGCTAGTAAGAACAATTATTCGCAGCACGAATCAAACTGAGGGCCGCCGAAGATTCCAGGGCTCACCACCCCATTATTCCACCTGCCCGTCACAGCACTCGCACTTTTTGTGTGCTTGGTCGTGCACGAAGCGGGTCACGCGGTGTGTGCAGCTATGTAAGCCCTTATTCGTTATTTATTGGCGCTTTTCGTACAACTGATCTAATGCATCAGAGATGCCGTTCCGATGCTTTCCGCAGGGTTTTCTCTGTTTTATGTATTACCCAGCGCCTTCGTATCGCTCTCCTCATCTTCCCTTGAAGTCCGCCTCCCCTGGCCCAGAATACGCATCGCAGCTGCTGGTGCATGGCACAATCTGGTATTCTGGGCAATGTTGTGGCTGACTGCTTCGTTGGGGCTGACTCAGCTTGTTGGAAATGTTATCGCATGGCCTTTCTGGAGAAATGTGGAAGGCAGCGGTCGTGCTGTGATCCACATTGATACGGTAAGCCGGCCTATTTCTCTTTCGTCTTCCATGATTGGACTCCTGCGCAAAGGATTCGCCACTCAAAGGCATTCTCCGGTTGGGTTCAATTATTGAGTCGATTAATTACGTGGACGTTGCGACCCAAGGACAATGGGATGGTCTTTTTACTAGGGACGCAGTGCCGTCGATGAGCGGTTGGTGTTTGCCAAGGAGATACCTCGCAGGTGAGATGCTCGATGACTGTCGTGGCATGCTCGTCTCGTTTACCGGTGAATTTGGCCTCTAGAACAGCCAGCGGCATGTTGCGCTGGTGAGCCCACGGATGGTCTGATGAGTTGTTTTGTGGAAGACAAGGGTCTCAACGCGATGTCGCGTTGCTTAGACCCATTCCTAGCCCTTGACCCTTTAAATGCTTCTCGTCCCCCTTCTGTTCCCACGCAGATCGAGCGATGTGAATCCCTTTGTCACGATGCAGAATTCGCTTGCTTGCATTTACGGGCAGAAGACCAGCTCCTAAGGATATCTAACATCCCTTTTGGCACCCGCTACCAACGAAATGAGGTCCTGCTGTGGCGTGGACCTCCAAGCGAAATCTGGAATCACGGTGCGCCGGCACATCCGCATACTGCGAGGATCAATGCTGACGGTTTGCCAAAGTGGAAGTTGGCGATTACCAGCCAAGAAGCGGGCTTGTTCCCTTGTATGGCCCTACCATCGCGCAGTTGTTTTTCAGGTACACCGGTATCCGAATGATATCCGTTATTGCTCATGCTTTCACTTGTTTTCACAGATACCTGTCGATAATCACTGCTTCGCTATCTTTGATAAATCTTGTTCCGGCTCCTATCCTGGACGGGGCGGAAGTATTTCGAACGACTATGGAAGTGTTGCAGAAAAGGACTAGTGGCGAAGATGAGAATGACCTGGAGGCTCATTCTATGCCCATCCAGGGCGCTGGCGGCTCCGTTGAATGGCCGGGCCTGGTTTCGACTGCCGTAGCATGGGCATCAACGGGAATGCTCTTGTGCATAGGGCTTCTCTCGCTTTTCCAATAAACTCTGCTCACACTCCAGCTGACTTGCGATCCCGCCGATAATTGGGATAACAAAATTGCCTAATGAAAGCGAATTATCGATAGCGTCCGCCTATTTCGTCCCAAGCAACTTGGCGTGGTTTGGGCATGGACTCCCTGCACCTTATATGTGACTGTCCAGTGAAACATCGCTGAGATGTTCCAGCCGGAAAAACCTGATTGCTGAAACTTCCATGTCGAGTCCATCACTCGCGCAATGTTTGAGGCGGATTGAGTTGCATGCAAAAGGATGCCAACCTACACCATTTCCCTCGTGGGCTACTCCCTGCCAATGACCGACTCAATGGGGCTAACGCACTTCATTGACCATCCTTTCCGGCAGACGTCTTCCTTGGTTCGCCATGAAGGTGCGCCTCCCCTCTCATCACTTGTGGTATCGCCGCGCTCAGGTGATTCTTTCTTTCTTTCTTGGAGTGCAGCACGAGAATTGCCGCGACTCTTGTTAGTGTCGCTTCCCCCACTATGATTTTCCTTATTTGTGTAACCCGTCGCGCTCTTTCATAGTACATTGTCGGTTCGTTCGCATGTATTGGTGGCGGTCTCTTCGGCCTTAATCCTCTATGAACGGCGTCCTGTTCGTAAGCTCACTCTTCGTTTGGATGCATGGTCATCCAGTGCACGCCATTCTCATTCGCTGTTCAACTTCACAGATCTAGAACCCATTTTCCCACCCATCATCGGGAAGCCAAGGCGCGATGGCGGTATCGATGCCTACGGGTGGGTGCGCTCGTGGTGTCCGTCATAGGCGATGTGCTGGGACGCAAGAAAACAATGTCCCTCAGTGGAAGAATTTCAGTACTTGGCAAGCTGGTGATGATATTTAACACCAAGCACCCAACCATTTCGCTGGCATGCAAACAACTATGTACCAGGATGCATTCCTCAGTATGCTGCTCAGGTGACATGAGCACGGCATGGGCTGTACGAGGATAAGGCTCCGAGTCCTTTTGACACTTCTTCATTCGCAGAATCGCGGGATGCTCGTCGTTGGTTGCATCATAGCTAGGGTTTCTACAGCCTTAGCATAGTATTGCATCGACCGCTGTGTGAGTTTTCTTATTCCGTCCGGGCACTGTTCGCACGCTGATGACACAGCACCAAATGAACAAACCAGTCATCGAACGGTTTTGGAATTTATGTTCATATATGTACATAGAATGACAGCGCACATGTAAAAGCTGAATATGCGCGTCATTCACTGTGACTCCTGTGGCTTGTCGGATCTCGCATTGGGCGCAGCGGTGAGTGAGCTGGCCCGGCTGCGCGAAAGGGACAACCGCATGTTCAGAAAGCCAATGAAAAGTAGCCCAGTATCATGATTGTGCCGCCTATTGGTGTAACTGGGCCAAGCCTCCTGAACCTCTCCCTATTGAGCACCAACGCAATGATTGACCCGGAAAATATGGCTCCGCCAATCGCGATAGCAAGTCCTGAGAACTTATAATTTGCGAATCGAGGTTGGGAAGAAATCAGCAGCAACGCAAGACCATTATAAATCTACAAAAACGAATGGCATGCCCGCGCAGTTGTTACATGTAACAACGCAAACCTTGTCAGTTAACTCCACTCAAAATGCTGTGAAGTCGGATACAAATGTACACGCACGGCATATGATGATCCAGCCTCCCACGAATGAATCTGAGTAGCGCTATAGCCCCGGCTCTGGAGAGCGTGCGTGCCAATAGCGTTGGACACCATACCTCCAGTGCCTACACATAAGGGGTGAGGTACTAATTTAGATCGACACTCTTGTGTTGGATATTGCGAGATGACAGACAGAACAGAGCGCCCAAGCGCCACAGAGCAGTAGGCCCGACGAATGTCTGCCCGACGAGTTACAAGTATGATGAACAATTTGACATGTGTGAAGTGCTTGGGCCTAACAACCTACCATCGTGTTTCTTGTTGGTGTGTCGTGGGTGGTCGATGTTGTCGGCAGTAATTGTGAGTGCTCGGAAGGATTCGGGCTTGAACTCATATATGGGCTGGCATACAACTGGGCGCGCCGATGTTTGTCGCGTAGCGTTGCCTCCCAACACGGTCATTTTTGGGGCACCTGACTTGCTCAAAAATAAAAATCCTTATACATGTAAATCTAAAAACAGCGTACATGAAAGGATGATTACTGTACCATTACGACCATAGCTTCCCTCCATGTGACGTGTGACGTGATTTCAATCCAAAACCCTGTGATTCCATAATTCCATGGCCGGTGACATTTGAAAAAATTCTCTAGGTCAAGGCGGTAAGTAGCATGCCTTAGGTCCTGTTCGGCAGCGGGAATTTTGAAAATTCTCGAGGAATTTTTCGGGCTGAGAATTTCTAGGATATTTTTCTGGCAGGTCCACTTTATCCATGAGAATATCGAGCAAGAATTCTTCAGCTCTACTGTATATACATTGAAATTAATTATGTGAATTTGTCATACATCGCGCCATATGCGCCCATCATTGCCAGTG
>Ga0307508_10001959_pt1 | contig 22516 bp, 18 predicted proteins | sample 9_EM_MG_FD_203089 | JGI IMG/M metagenome (GOLD analysis project Ga0307508, IMG submission 203089) | Populus trichocarpa ectomycorrhiza microbial communities from riparian zone in the Pacific Northwest, United States - 9_EM | ecosystem: Host-associated > Plants > Roots > Unclassified | place...
CGGCACCGACCCCTGCTTTCAAACGCTGGTGCATGCCTGACAGCAAAGCGTCGAGATCGAGCGACAGCTGCGCTGTCTCGAGCGCCGATAGAATGTCGTCGAACGAGAGGTGAACTGCGTTGAGAATCGAGTCCGCCGACACGAACAGCGGCAAATCTTCCAGGTACAGCGTTTGGTACCCGTAGCTGAAGCTCGGGAACCCGTGATCGTCATCCAACACGAAACCTCGAGCGTCGAGCGTTGCCAGCGCGGGCTCGCTCAGCTTCAGCGAAGATGCTTGGATGCGGTCGAGTCCGGCGATCGCCGCGCGATCGTAGTGGGGCACGGCTTCGGCCGGCGCCGCAAAGCGTTTCGCGAAGGCGGACGCGCTCAGATCGTCGAGCGCGCTCAGCCCGGAGCTCAGGCGCGCCTCTTCCGCGCTCGCGTCGGCCGTCGCTGCCACGTCGACGACTACACCCGCCTCCAGGAGCTGCGCAGGATGGCCCCCGTCTTGCGTTTGCCCGGCCTGACTTGGCTGGTCGGCGCCCGATCCTCCCGCCCCAGCTGTGCCAGCACTTGTGCCAGCTTGCGAGCACGCCGCGAGCGAGAAAAACGCAGCGATCGTGGTGAAGCGCACGATGTGTCGACGGCGTCCCGGCTGCGGGTGACTCTTTCCCATGTCGAGCCCCACGCAACTCCCGTGCCAGCGTCGGTCGGGGTAGCCAATCGAGCGCGGTCCGCTATTCGCCCTCACGGCGCTGGCTGGCGCTGCCGCAAGTCTTGCAGGACCGCGGCTCCATCGCGGGCGGCTTGCAGGTTGGGATCGAGCCCGATGGCCGCGCGGTAGTGTTGGTCGGCTTCGTCGAGCTTCCCCGATTCGAGCAGCGCGTTGGCCCAGATGGTGTGCGCTACGGCGTCTCGTGGGTTTTCGAGCAGCGCCGCCTGCTCTTGTTCGATGGCTTCGGCGAAGGAGCCGTCGCGCGCGAGCAGGGCTCCCAGATTGACGTGGGCTTGCTCGAAGTTGGGATCGGCGGACAGCGCCGAGCGATAGTTTTCGGCCGCGCGCTTCACTTCACCCTGGCTCTCGAGCGTGACCCCGACGTTGTAGAAGGCCATCGCGCGTGAGCCCTCGGCAGCGAGCAGCGGGATGCGCGTGATCACGACGGCGGCTGCGACGAGCGCGCCATGGCTCAGGGCCACCCGTGACCGCCGTTGCTCGAGCACCGCGCCCAGCTGGGCGATGCCGGCGGCGGCGAACAACGCGAGCGGTGGGATCAGCGGCGCCCGGTAGCGTGCGAAGACCACGAACAGCGCTGCGCTCGCCGCGCTCCCGAGCACCAGCAGGTAGACGGCTCCCAGCCGGCGTCTCTCGTCGAAGGTGGCTACGACGCCCACCAGCGCCAGCGGGCACAGCGTGCCGAACGAAAACAGCAGCCAAGTCGCCCTGAGGAGCGACGACTCGCTCAGGTACACGCTCGGATCGTCGGAGTCCGGGATTTCATGGTCGTTCCAGACCAGGAGCCACTTGCGCGCCAAGAGCTTAAGAAATGCCCAGGGGTGCGCGGTGATCCAGGCCACGGCTTTGCTCGACCAGTAGTGCGACACCTGTGCCGGCGAAAGCCGATGTCCGACCGCGTGCTCCGCGATCCCGATCGCATCTTCGCGTTCCATGGCGAAGCTGCCGCGACCGAAGCGCAGTGGCGTGTACGTGCCGTCTGCTTCGGCGTTGTTGCCCAGATACAGGTTGACCCCGAACTGCGAGCTGGTGACGAACGGCTCGCCGCCGACCGCGTAGTTGCGCAGCGCCACCGGACCCAGCACCAAGCTAGCCCCGAGCAAGAACGGCGCTAGCGTGCCCCGGCCTCGGCGATAACCGAACCACACGGCGAGCACCGGCAACAGCAAGAGCGCGTTCTCGCGGGTCAAGGCCAGGCAGCCCAAGACCAGGCCGCTGAACGTGAGCCAGCCGCGCCGCGAGTCTTGCTCGACCTGGCCAAGGCCATACAGCAGCGCCGCCGTGAAGAAGAGATCGAGCGTGGTCTTTTGTAGGATGCCGGTGAAGAACAGAGCCGGGCCGTAGGCGGCCAGCAAAATCCCCGCCAAAAGGCCGAGCTTTCGCGAGAAAAACGCGCGCCCCGCCCCGGCCAAGAGCACGCAGGCAAGCGCGCCCACGGCGGCTTGGACCACTCGCGCCAGGAACAGATCGTGGCCCAGCAGCGCGTAGATGCCGGCGAGGAAATACGGATACAGCGGCGCCTGGTAAAATACCTCTTTGCCGATGAAGTCCTTTTGAACCGCGCTCGCCCACTCGTCGTAAGAGAATGCATCTCCGACCGGGGCGCGGAAGAAATCGCTCTCCGCGATCTGGATCAGGTAGAGGCAGCGCAGCGCGAAGGCGAAGACGAACAAACCGAGCAGCGGCTGCCAAAACGGGGCTCGTTCGAGCCACGCGCCCAATCGCCGCAAGCGCTTCATGCGAGCGTGATTCGTTCGACGCTGGGTAGCGGGACCAGCACCGTGGCGTTGGCCGTGCGAGCGCGCAGCTTGGCCAGTATCTCCTGGCGGTAGTTCCAGGACAGCATGAGACAACCGATGCTGCCGTCTTTGGCGATCTTCGTCCAATCGAACACCGGGATGTGGCGTCCGGGCACCAATTTGCCTTGTTTGGTGGGCGCGTCGTCCACGACGAAGTCGAGATCGCTCGTACCTAGCTCGCAGTAGTTCATCAGCACCACGCCGCGCGCAGGAGCGCCCAGGCCGATCACGGTTTCGTGAGCTTCGCGCAGCTCGCGTAGCCCGGCCCGGAGTCGTTCGCGCAGCTCGCCCGCCAGGCCCGCCACGGGGGCGTAGGCCGAGAAGCTGGTGAGCCCTGCGCTGCGTTCGCCTTCGAGCAACGTTAGAACCCTCGGGTTTACGACGTTTTCGCCGGCAGTCGTTTGCATGAAGACTCGCAGCGAGCCGCCCTGGGCCGGAGTCTTGCAAGCGTCGACGATGGTGAGTCCGACCGCGTGACAGGCGTGCTGGAGCGCGTGCAGCGAGAAGCAGTAGACGTGCTCGTGGTAGATGGTGTCGATTTCACCGCGCAAAATCGTCTGCACCACGTCTGCAGCCTCCATCACGAAGTAGCCTTTGGGGTGCAGCAGGTGCCTCACCCCCGCGAACAGATCGAGGAAGTTTGGGGTGTGAGCCACCACGTTCAAGGCCACGATCAGGTCGAAGCGGCCGAGCTCGGCTTCGAGCGTGTTCGCGAGCTTCGCCGAAAAAAAGTCGACCACGGTTCTGAGTCCCAGAGCCTTGGCTTTCTCGACGACATTGCGCGCGGGATCGACGCCCACCACGTGAGGCGTATAGGTTCTGAGTTGCCGTAGGAACGTGCCGTCGTTGGAGCCGATCTCGAGCACTCTGCTCGTGGCGGTCACGTTCAATTCGCCCGCCAAGCTAGTAGCCAGCTCCGTCAGGTACGAAACCGCCGTCTTCGAGACAGAGGACAGGTAGGCGTAGTCGCTGAAGAGCAGGCCTGGGTCGACGATCGGGTCCAATTGCACGAGCGTGCAGCGCTCGCAGAAATAGCAGTCGAGCGCGAAGCGCCGCTCGTCTTTGACTTGAGCGGCGGTCAGAAATGCATTGACCGGTGGCATGTCGCCGAGCGACACGACCAGCCGTAGGTCGACTGCGCCACAGCCGCGGCACTTCATGCGCCTAGACGAGGGAACATGGTCGAATGATGAAGACCGGCTTTGGCCAGGCTGTATTTGGCCAGACAAATCAAGTTGTTCACGGAGTAGACGGCGGCGGCGCCGAGCGCAATCGAGGTGTGCTCGCTATGGTAGTCGGCCTCGACCGGTATTTCGCCCACTTCCAGCGAAAAATAGGCCGCTTGAGCCAAGATCTCGAAGCTGAACAGGTGATCGCTCGAGTTGGCTTCGAGTGGCAAGGCCTCGACGAACGCCCGCGAGTAGAGCCGAAAACCCGAATGAAATTCGGTCAACGGTAGCCGTAGCACGGACCTGGCGATGTGACTCAAACCGCCGTTCGCCACGAACCTGAGCCACGGCATACCGTTCTTGCGCGCCGCGCCGGGCTCGATGAAGCGCGAACCGAGAATCAGCGGCACGCCGCGCTTCATCAGCGGCATCGCCGCGGCAATGGCGCTCGGATTGAATTGCGCACCGTCGCCATGAATCTCGACGACGTAGTCGGCTGAGCCGTCTTGGAGAGCGCGGTGCAGCCCGCTCCTCAAGTTGCCGCCGTAGCCGAGGTTGCGCTCGTTTCGATGCACTTTGAGCCCGAGGCGCTGCGCCACTTCGTAGGTGCCGTCCGTCGAGCCGTCGTCCATGACCAGGATGTCCGACACCAGCTCGCGCGGGATCTTGCGTAGGGCTTTCTCGAGCAGCCCGGCCACGTTGTAGGCCAGGATTACCGCTACGACGCGCGGCTCCCTGGTCGACGGCGCGGGGCGGCTGGAGATCATGAGCTCGATTGTAGCCGAGCGCACCCGGCGCTGTCCCGGGCGCGCCTGCGCGCCCGGAAGCCCAGCGCGAGCCGCCCCGAGGTGCGCCAGCGCCTTGTTCAAGGCGTCGGGATGACGGGCTGCCAGGTGCTGTCGGTGCTCGTCTCTTGGACGTGCAGGTATTGTGGATCTTTGCCGTCGAGGACCATGACGCCCTGAATGGAGGAGAAGTCGTCCGGTGGGAAGGCTGGATCGGGCGCTTGATGGTAGGTCCAGACGACGTTGCCCTTGGGATCGAACTCGATCACTTGGATGCCGCTGTTGCCATTGCCGTCCCCGTGGCCTTGCCAGTTCGAAGTGATGATGTTGCCGTTGGGCAAGATCTCGAACTCCGAGAAGAAGTTGGGCTTGTACATGTCGGCCATCGGCATCTGCTTGGTCCCGAATCTGAACGTGACCATGTGGGTGGTCTTGTCGACCACGTCACACGATGATCCGAACGCGGTGCAGAGCAGCGTATCGCCGTCGTTCCACATGCCTCCCCCTACTGGCGGCCCGAGCAGCAGCGGCTCCCAAATGTGGCCCCAGTCTTTGCCGGTGGTGCTCCACAACACCTTGCCCGTGGCGTCGCCTTCGAACAGCCTATTGTCCGACGGAACCAGGAAGGTCCCGTTGCGCGTTGGCCGCGCCAACCGAACGTACCCGTAGCCTGGATAGGAAATCGAGTGGGTGACCTTGTCGTCCGCTCCGAGGAACGTGAGCTTGGTGCCGCCTTGGGTCAGCATGGTCTCGCCGTTGGCCATGCGGTACGCCGACTGCGTGTCGCCGAAGCCCTTGACCTGCTTGATGATGTGCCCGTCGGTCAGATCGTAGACTTCGTAGCCGTCGTTACGGCCGCCGAGAAGCTGATTGTGGCCGATCAACTGCGCCGCGCGCGCCCACGCGCCGTCGGTCGCCACCGACCAGTTGTACTGGGGATCCTTGGGATGTCCGAGGTCGATCAGGTGCAAGCGCCCCTTGCCCTCGTCACGCAAGATCATGCGGCGCGTCGCGAACGGGTACTTGGTCTCGTCCCAGTTGCTGGCGTTGATGATGTTCGGACCGGAGGACGTGCCGGAGCCGCCGGAGCCGCCGGAGCCCGAGCTGCCACCGGAGCCCGAGCCGCCGCCCGCCGTGCTCGGACCGGGCGGCAGGACGACGCCGGTAATGCAGGCGCCGCCTGTATTACCGGCGTTCGGACACCCAGCCTGGCCAGCTTGCGCCGTGAGGCTACCTGCAGTGCCGACACCTCCCGTCGCCGCGGCTCCTGCGACGCCCGAGCCGCTGCCGCTGTTGCCGGCGAGCGCCCGCATGTCGGTCTCGGAGGACGGGCTGCCGCAGCCAGCCGCGAGCGCGATCAACAGAGACAGCGCTAAGCTGAGAAAACCTGCGCGATGCACGAGAATCTCCGCGCGCGACGACACCGAGCTGTCGGCCATGTCTCAAGATGTCCGACGTGAAGCCAGCCCGTCAGCATCTTCCTGCTGTCGTCTGTCCGTGGGCATGGCGCCGGCCGTTTGCACCGTACGGATAAAGATTTCGAGGGACAACGGAGCATTGCCCCACGCTCGAGGCGGCGACCCATTGCATGTCACATTGAGCCGGGAGGCAGGTGCAGGCCGCTAGCTCGTCGAACCGGTGCGCACGGTGACGGGAATCGCATCGGCGACGCTCTGAAGCTGATTCGAGAGCAGCGCGATCAGGCGTGTGAACGCCGTTTCGGCCAGCGTCTCGGAGTCGAACACGGCCGTAGTCAGTCCGACCAGCTCGCCGTATTCGTCGCCATCGAAGCCGCACAGCTTGACGTCACCTGGCGGCGAGATGCCGAGGCGACGCATGCGGTGCCACACCTGCATGGCGCCATGGTCGTTGGAGCAGAAGATGGCGGCGTCGCCCCGCCCGGCGATCTCGCGTAGCTTGCCGTCGGTCAGCTCTTCGAGCGTGAGCTTGCTGAGCGTCGCCGCGTCGGCAAGCTCTTGCCAAGTGAGCTTGCTGCCCTTCCAGCGCTCCACGTGGCTCAAGTGTTGGTCCTCGACCTGCACGAAGGTCAGGCTCTTGGCGCCGCGCTCGTGCAAGTGCGAAACCAGCGAGCTTGCGCCGCCGCGATTGTCGATGGCGATGGTGTTGCCCTTGTACTTGGCGTAGCTCGGGTGATGCGGGTCGAGCACGATGGACGGCCGCGCGTAGGCGCTGGAAAAGCGCACGGCGGCGGGTGCCGGGACGTCGCCCCAAACCAGTAAGCCGTCTGCATGTAGCGGCAGGCTGTTTTCGCCGTTGGACTCGGCCAGCTGCTCATGGGCCATCAGATTCAAGGTCAGCTGTCGATTGGCAGCGAGCCTGGCCAGGGCCTGAGCGGTGCGGACGACCGGTGGATCCGTCAAGCAGCCGAACGCGCTCGGCATGACCAACCCGATCGCGTGGCCGCTCGAGCCGGCGAGGCGCTTGGCCGCCCAGTTGGGGATGTAATTGTGCTCGGCGGCCGCTTTGCGGACGCGCGCTCGCGTCGCGCTCGACACTTTGGGGCTGTCCCGGAGCGCCAATGAGACGCTCGATTTGTCCATACCCAGCAACTGGGCCAAGTCCGTGATGGTGACGCGAGGCCGTTTTTCCAACGGTCTCATGCTTACTACATTCAGAACCGAACCGCCTGGTAGCGGCGCGTCGCTGAGCCGCTCCACGGAGCCGTTCATTATAGATGATTTTCTCAAGTGGCAGTCATTTCTAGTTTGGTATCGGCGGGCCGCAAGCGAGTCTGAGCGAAGCGCCGGGTGCGATCTTTCTGGTGGTGTCTAGGGCCTGCAAGTGACCGGAAATCTCGGTTTCGTTGGTGAAGCCGCGGAGTTAAAGGCGCCCATGCGAATTGTAGTCAACCGCTTGACCATGCCTATTTCCTCGGCTACAGTCGAATCCACGTTGGACACACGTGCCCCCGCCTGGGGGTGATTTGTCTGTCGCCCGAACAGCAGCCGCTTTCGGTGCGCGCAGCAGTCGGTGACGGCTGCGCGCGCGGCATCGCCGTCGGCTGTCCGAGAAACCCCATGGCGGAACTGATCAACACGCTCGAGACGTTTTCGGATTCGTCGGCGCTCACTCGTCCCCGGCTCACGGTCGCCGAAGTGCACGCGCGTCATGGCGAGTTCATCTGGAAAACGCTGTACCGCATGGGCGTGCGCGCGCCCCATCTCGAGGACGTTTACCAAGAGGTGTTCTTGGTCGTTCACCGTCGGCTCGACTCGTACGCCGGGCATTGTGCGATCACGACCTGGCTGTTCGAGGTGTGCTTTCGCGTGGCCGCCGGCTATCGCCGTCGCGCGCATTTTCGACGCGAGCAGTTGGTGCCCGACGCCGCTTCCGCGTCGTACGTGGCCGCAGCTACGCCCACGCCCGAGCGCGAGGTAGAGAAACGCCAAGCCGCTGATCGACTGCAAGGCATTTTGTGCACGCTCAACCTCGAGCAGCGGGTGGTCTTTACCATGTTCGAGCTCGAAGGCCTGACCTGCGATCAAATTGGTGAGAACATTGGCGTGCCGGTCGGCACCGTGTACTCGCGGCTGCACCGCGCGCGAAAAGCCTTCTTGCGTGCGCTCTCGCGCCAGCGAGCGCGTGACGCTCGCTGCGAATCCTGATCGTCGCCGCATGCTCGTTCATGGTGACGGCTAGCGCCAGCCTTCAGTAATTTTTCAAGCGTCGCGCAGCGCGACCAGGCGGTAACGGAAGGCGAGATGAGTCGTGCGGTCGGCGCCGATCGCGATGCCGGCGGCGGCCGCGTCGTCGCTGTTCGCGTAGCTCCAAGTTCGCCAAGCTCACGGCCGTCGGCGCCCCTGACGCCACCTGGCAGCCGCGGCGCCTGCAACGCCCGCCGCAAGCCAGCAATGCGCCCCTGCCGTGGCACGGCGAATGTCAGGCAGGCGGCACCGACGTCCGCTCGTCAACGCACACCTGGCACGCTAAGCTAGCGACCGTCCTATGCCAGCCCTGCCGGCCGACGCTCCGCTCAGCTACGAGGAGTACCTTCGATTCGAAGAATCGGTGGACTCGCGCCACGAGCTCATCGACGGAGACATCCTCGCCATGGCGGGCGGCACGAGGCGACACGCCGTCCTCAAAAGCCGGCTCTCGGCACGGCTCACGATCGGCCTCGGCGAGAACGGGCCGCGTCGAGTCGAGGATTCCGACACACGGATCGTCGTCGAACGGGGTGCCAACCTTAACGGCTACTACCCGGACATGGTCGTCATCTGCAATGAGGGCCAAACGCACGTTCGGGATCCGGACGGAGGCGTGGTGAATCCTCGGCTGATTGCCGAGGTCACGAGCCCGAACACCGAGAAGCGGGACCGCGGTATCAAGCTCGACGACTACCGCCTGATCTCCTCGCTCGGCGAATACCTGATCGTTTCTCACGTTCGGCACGAGGTCGAGATCTGGTCACGCGCGGAAGCTGATTCCGCATGGTCGCGTCGCGTGATTACAGGCGGCCAGACCATCGAGCTCGCGCTCGGCGTAGCGCTCAGCGTGGACGATCTCTACCGCGAGCCGCTTCCTGCACGCTGAGCGGAAGTGCCGGCGCGCCGCCCGCAACCTTGGCTAGGCGTGCGCGCTTTCGTAGGCCTTGATCTTGTCGTCGAAGCTCAAAATGTAGCCGAGCTGATCGATGCCGTTCAGCAGGCAATGCTGGGCGAAGCCGTCGATGGGGAACGTCACCTTGGCGCCGTCGGGGAGCGTGAGCTCGGCACGCGCGAGGTCGATCGAGAGCTGCGCCTTGGGGTTGGCTTTCACGGCGGCGACCAGCTTGGCGTGCGTGGCGGCGTCGACCTGGATGGGCAACAGGCCGTTTTTGAGGCTGTTACCCTTGAAGATATCGGCGAACGAAGTCGAGATGACGGCGCGGATGCCCCAGCCCATCAGCGCCCACGGCGCGTGCTCGCGCGAGGAGCCGCAGCCGAAGTTGTCACCCGCGAGGATGATTTGCGCGCCCTGCGCTTCGGGCTTGTTCAGCGCGAAATCGGGGTTGTCTTTGCCGTCGGGCAGGTAGCGCCAATCAAAGAACAGTTGCTTGCCGAGCCCGGTTTTATCGAGCGTCTTCAAGAACCGCGCAGGGATGATTTGGTCCGTATCGACGTTCTCGGCCGAAAGCAGGACAGCGTGTGCAGTGAGAGTCGTAAAGCTTGCCATGTTGTTGCGCTTTGTAACGTTAGTGTGCGGCTCGAGATTTTACAGGGAGGATGGGAGGACGGGAGGTACGCGAGGGTAGAGCCGCATTTTTTGTTCGGAGGACCGAACAAAAAATCGATCCCACGAGGAGGAGGGGGCTGCTCGCGGGCGGTAGCGCGAGCCCAAAAACTCTCGCCTCGCGGACCTCCCGTCCTCCCTGTGAAAAAATCTCGAGACTCATGGGGTCGGTTGGTTCCGTTAGCCGAGGGTGCGGACGTCGGTGACTTTGCCGGTGACGGCCGCGGCGGCGGCCGTGAGCGGCGACGCCAAGAAGGTGCGGCCGCCTTTGCCTTGGCGACCTTCGAAGTTGCGGTTGCTGGTGCTGACGGCGTATTGGCCGGGCGAGAGCTGGTCGCCGTTCATGGCGATGCACATCGAGCAGCCCGGCTCGCGCCATTCGGCACCGGCATCCGTGAACACGCGATCCAGGCCCTCGGCCTCCGCTTGTTTTTTGATGTCGTGCGAGCCCGGCACGACCAGCGTACGCACGCCGCTGGCGACCTTGCGACCTTTGAAGATGCTGGCGGCGGCGCGCAGATCGGAGATGCGCGAATTGGTGCACGAACCGACGAACACCACGTCGACTTTGTGACCGAGCAGCGGCTTGCCCGCTTCTAGGCCCATGTAAACCATGGCTTTTTCGAAGGCGGCTCGCTCGGCGCCGCTGAAATCCGAGGCCGAAGGCAAAGCCTTGGTGATGCCGACGCCCATGCCCGGGTTCGTGCCGTAGGTGATCATCGGCTCTAGCGCCGAGGCGTCGATGTCGACGCGCGTGTCGTAGGTCGCGCCGGCGTCGCTCGGCAGCGTCTTCCAGCGCGCGACGGCCTGGTCGAAATCGGCGCCCTTCGGCGCGAACTCGCGACCGTTCACGAATTGGTAGGTGGCGTCGTCGGGGGCGATCATGCCGGCGCGCGCGCCGCCTTCGATGCTCATGTTGCACACGGTCATGCGCGCATCCATCTCGAGCGCGCGAATGGCGGAGCCGGTGTACTCGAGCACGTAGCCCGTGCCGCCGCCGGTGCCGATTTTGGCGATCAAGGCCAAGATGATATCTTTGGCAGTGACTGACGGCGAAAGCGTGCCTTCGACGCGCACTTCCATGGTCTTGGGCTTGGTCTGCAGCAGGCACTGCGACGCGAGCACGTGCTCCACCTCGCTCGTGCCGATGCCGAAGGCGAGTGAGCCGAAGGCGCCGTGGGTCGAGGTGTGCGAATCGCCACAGACGATGGTCATGCCCGGCTGCGTGAAGCCGCGCTCCGGCCCCACGACGTGCACGATGCCGTTGCGCGAATTGCCGAGCGGATACAGCTGAATGCCGAACTCTGCGCAGTTCTTCTCGAGCTGCGAGAGCTGGGCCTTGGCCTCGTCGTCGATCACCTGCAGGTGCTTGGGCAGGGTCGGCGTCGAATGGTCCATGGTCGCGATCGTGAGATCCGGCCGGCGCACCTTGAGGCCACGCGCGCGCAGGCCCGAGAAGGCTTGCGGCGACGTGACTTCGTGAATCAGGTGCAGGTCGATGTAGAGCACGCTCGGGCGCTCTGCCTCTTCCGCGACGACGTGATTTTCCCAGACCTTTTGGAACAGCGTTTTCGGCATCGGCTTTTCGTCTTCTTCTACATTCTGCTGGTTTGGGGTTGGGGCCCCAAAACCTGAGGGGGGCCCCGCCGAATCCACTTCGGCGGGGTGGAGCTGGGCTACCGCAACTAGTTGGCGCTAACGCGCGCTGTCGTATCCGGGTTTTCGGCTTTCTCGTAGGTGCCGAGCATGGCAAGCAGACGATTCAGAGCGGCCAGGTAAGCTTTGGTGCTGGCGACGATCACGTCCGAATCCGCGGCGTTGCCGTGGAAGACTTGCGTGTGACCGGAGCCATGTTGCGGATTGAGGCGGCCGTCGTTCGTTATGGCGCGCAGGCGCACGCTGGCGTGGCCGAGCGCGTCGATGCCCTCGGTGACGGCGTTGATCGAGTATTCGATGAGCTCGCTCGGTGCCTTGACGATCTCGTCGATGGCCGTGAACACGGCGTGCACCGGACCCGTGCCGACGGCGGCGTTGACGACGTTTTCGCCGGTCGGACCCTTGAGCTTGACGGTGGCGGTGGGCATGCCGTTGGAGCCGCAAGTAACCTGAACGGCCTCGAGTGAGAAGTACTCGCGCGTACGCCCCACCTCGGACGCGGCCAGGGCCTCCAAATCGGCGTCGGTAATGCGCTTTTTCTTGTCGGCCAAGGCCTTGAAGCGCAAGAACGCAGCTTCCAGCCCCTCGCCGTCGAGCGCGTGGCCCAGCTCGCGTAGTCTCACCGCGAAGGCGTGTCGGCCGGAGTGTTTGCCCAGCACCAGCAGCGTCTGGCTGGCGCCGACGCTCTCGGGCGTCATGATTTCGTAGGTTTGGGCGTGCTTCAGCATGCCATCTTGGTGGATGCCGGCTTCGTGCGCGAAGGCGTTGGCGCCGACGATGGCCTTGTTCGGCTGCACTGCCATGCCGGTACGCAGGCTGACCAAGCGACTGGCCCGCGTGAGCTGTGTGGTGTCGATGCCGGTGCGCAGCCCGAACAGGGGCGCGCGCGTGTGCAGCGCCATCACGACTTCTTCCAGCGAAGTGTTGCCGGCGCGCTCGCCGATGCCGTTGATGGTGACCTCCGCCTGCCGCGCGCCGGCGCGGATGCCGGCCAGCGCGTTGGCCGAAGCCAGGCCGAGGTCGTTGTGACAATGCACCGAGATGGTGACGTTAAGGGCGCCCTTCACGTTCTTGACGATGCCGGCGATCACGCCGCCGAACTCGTCGGGCGTCAGGTAGCCGACGGTGTCCGGAATGTTGAGCGTGGTGGCGCCGGCCGCGATCGCGGCGTCGAGCACCTCGTGCAAGAATTCAGGCTCGGTGCGCCCGGCGTCTTCGGGGCTGAACTCGACGTCTTGGCACAGCGAGCGCGCCAAACCGACCATCTGGCGCGTGCGCTCGACGACTTGCTCTTTGGTCATCTTGAGCTTGTGCTCGCGATGGATCGGCGAAGTGGCCAAAAATAGGTGAATGCGCGGATTTTTGGCGACCGAAACCGCCTCGTAAGCCGTGCGAATGTCTTTTTCGGTGGCGCGCGCCAGCCCGCAAATCGTGGGCGGCTCGCTCGAAATTCGTCCCGGGGGCGTGTCGTTGCCGACCGTCCGCGCGATCTCTTTCACGGCCTCGAAGTCATCCGGCGACGCCGACGGAAAGCCCGCCTCGATCACGTCCACGCCGAGTCGCGAAAGTGCGCGCGCGACCTCGAGCTTCTCTTCGCTCGTCATCGTCGCACCCGGAGACTGCTCTCCATCGCGCAACGTGGTGTCGAAGATCCGGACGTAATTGGGGTCGGGCTTACTAACTGGGGTTTGCATGGTCTTGGTCTCGTGGTGCCGGTCGTAGCGTCCAGCGTCCTTCTCTACTTCCAGGCTACTGCGCCCGGCCTCGCCGGATTGTTCTGGGCCTGGTCTCTGTCTCGATCGTGATCTGCTCGTGCCAAGGTCTGTTGAAGTCGATCCAGCTCACGCCTGCGGCGCTCGCCAACGTCTTCAGCAGCAAGCTGTCGGCCGCGACGGAAGCGAGAGGCTTGGGTAACCCACCCAAAAATTCTCGCCTCTGTCTCGCCCTCCCGATCTCCCGTCCTCCCTGTGAAAAAATCTCGAGACTCATGGTGGCTTTCGGATCCGTTAGGAGGCGGCGGCGACTTGCTTCAAGTTTGGCCCGGTTTGGACGGCGTCGGCGGCTTCACCTTTGGCGCCGCGCGTCATGGCGACCGTGCCGGTTTGCACCATTTCGAGGATGCCAAACGGCGCCAGCATCGCGACCAGGCCGTCGATTTTGTCCTGCGTGCCGGTGACTTCGACGATCAGGGTCTCGGGGTGCACGTCGATGAAGTGAGCACGGAAAACCTCACACAGCTGGAAGATCTCCGAGCGCTTGTCGGGTCCCGCTTTGACTTTGATCAGCACCAGATCGCGCGAGACGTTGCTCTTGTGCGTGATGTCTTCGACGCTGAGCACGTTCACCATCTTGTACAGATTGGCTTCGATGCGAACGGCCTTGTCGTCGTCGGCTTCGACGACCATCGTCATGCGCGAAATGCCGTCTTGATTGGTGTGGCCGACGTTGAGCGAGACGATGTTGTAGCCCCGACGACGGAACAGCGATGTGACGCGGTTCAGGACACCTGGTTGGTCTTCCACGTAGGCGATGAAGGTGTGCGTTTGCGGTGCGGGAAAGAAGGAGGTGGACATTACTTGTCCTTTCCGATCTCGAAAATCGGGTTGTGCTCTTCACCCGCCGGCTTCGGACGGCGGATCATGTTGTCGAGGTCGGCGCCCGCCGGCACCATCGGATACACGCTGTCTTCTTGCTCGACCCGGAAGTCGACGATGCAAGTGTCGGGGCAGTTGCGTGCTGCTTCGACCGCGGCCTTCACCTGATCACGCTGGGTGACGCGCAAGCCCTTCAGGCCGTGAGCCTCGGCCAGCAGCACGTAGTCGGGGCTCTTGATCGGCGTCGCCACGTAGCGGCCGCCGTAGAAGAACTGCTGCCACTGCCGGACCATGCCCAAGTAGCCGTTGTTGATCACGGCGATGTTGACCTTGATGCCTTCTTGCGCGCAGGTCGCCAGCTCGCAGGCGGTCATTTGGAAGCCGCCGTCACCGGCGATCACCCAAATTTCGTCGTCCGGGCAGGCAAAGCGCGCGCCCATCGCGGCCGGCAGCGCGAAACCCATCGTGCCCGCGCCGCCGGAAGTCAGCAGCTTTCGTGGGTGATCGTGCTTGTAGTACTGGGCTTCCCACATCTGGTGCTGGCCCACGTCGGTCACGACCAGCGCCTTGCCGTCGGTGTAGCGCCACAGGTCGTGAATCACGTGCGCCGCGAACAAGCGCCCGTTGTCCGGCAGACTCTGAATCTCGCGCACGGCGCTGTCGCCCTTCGAGTGCTCGATCTGCTGCACCCACTCCGTGACGTTCACGCCGTCGACGTGCGGGTTGATCAAGCGCAAGATCTCGCGCACGTCGCCGAGCAGCGGCAGGTCTACCTTGACGTTCTTGTTGATCTCGGCCGGGTCGAGCTCGACGTGAATCTTCTTCGCGTTCAGGGCATAGGTCTTCAGGTTGCCGGTCACGCGATCATCGAAGCGCATGCCGAGCGCGATGATCAGGTCGGCTTCTTGAATGGCTTTGTTCACCCAAGCTTCGCCGTGCATGCCCATCATGCCCAGGCTGCGCTCGTGCGTCGCCGGGAAGCCGCCCAAGCCCAGCAGCGTTTGCGCCACCGGAAAACCGGTCTTGTGCACGAACTCGAGCAGCGCCGCCGTGGCGTTGGCCTTGACGATGCCGTGCCCGCAAAAAACGATCGGCCGTTTGGCGCTTTTGATCAGGTCCACGGCGCGCTCGATATCGGCGGGCAGCGGGTGCTTCTCCGGGCGATATCCCGGCATTCTCAGCGGCGAGCTGTCGTAACGATACTCGGTCGACGCTTGCTGCGCGTCCTTCGTGATGTCGACCAAGACCGGCCCCGGGCGACCCGACGCGGCGATGTAGAAAGCCTTGCGGATGGTCGGACCGATGTCGGCGGCCTTCGTGACCAAGAAGTTGTGCTTGGTGATCGGCAGCGTGATGCCGGTGATGTCGACCTCTTGAAAGGCGTCGCTGCCGATCAAGTGCGACGGCACCTGGCCTGTGATCGCGACCATCGGAATCGAATCCATCATCGCGTTGGCGATGCCGGTCACCAGATTGGTGGCGCCGGGACCCGAGGTGGCCACGCAAACGCCGACCTTGCCGGAAGCGCGCGCGAAGCCGTCCGCCATGTGCGCGGCGCCCTGCTCGTGCCGCACCAAGATGTGCCTGAGGTGCGGGTAGTCGGTGAGGGCGTCGTACGCAGGCATGATCGCGCCGCCCGGATAGCCGAAGACCGTCTTGACCCCTTCGTTGACGAGCGCCTCCCAGATGACCTGAGAGCCGGTCAGCGTTTTGGGACCGGTCGAAGTGGGCTGGGGTTCGGTAATGCTGTGCAACGGTGCGGCCACGGCGCGTCTCCTGGTTTTTGGAAGCTGGCTAGAGTGCGTTAGAAACGTAAAATCAAAAAAGCCCCCGGACCTCTTGGGTGCGGGGGCTGCTTGAGGAAACCGTCGTTTCGTCAGCTGGCCGCCGCACCCGAGCTAAGAAGAAGCCCGAGCGCGATGGTAACGACGACAACGACGCTGCCCACGCCCACTTCTTGACCAATCGACAACGCCAGCTCCGAAGAGCGCGTCGAGCCGAAAGCAGAAGAAGAGGCAGGCATCGGTGAGAACGCAATTTGCTCCGCGCCCCCGACTTCGTCAAGCACGTTTCAGCTCACATTCGCCGAATTTTTATATAATCGGCTGAAATTGTTAAACAATTTTGGTTGAACCAGATCAGGGGCCCGAGGTTTTGCCGCGGTCGGCGTTGAGGGTCGGTTGTGGCTTCGCTGCGCAGCTACTCGAAACGAAGTGCCGCAGCTGGCTGGTGGACGCATCGTAGGTCCTGAAGTCGTGGCCGTGTGGATTGCGGCCGTACACCGGAGTTGCGGTGACGCCCAGCCCACGCGGTGGCTGCGTTCGACGATGCGAGCGGTCGCAGCCGCGCATCAGCGGGGATGGCCCGGCCGGTGAGTGCCCGGGCCGCACTGAGTGCCGCGAGCGCGAAATCGGCGCACGGTCTCTTGCCGGCCGCGCGCGCCCAGCTTGGCGGAGGCGCGCGCGAGCAGGACGCGGACCGTCGAATGAGCCAACCCCAGCTCGTAAGCGATGAGCTTGTTGCTGTGGCCCAAAGCCGCGTACGCCAGCACCTCGCGCTCACGCGGGCTCAGCTCGGGTTTGCCGGACGTAGCCGATTCGTTGCGCTGGGCCACGATCATGCGTTTGCCGTCGGTGTCCACGTGATCGACGAGCGACCAGCGCGCGTCGACCAGCACCTTCCATTCTCCGACGGCTACCGGATCCTCACGGCGTTTCTTGACGCGCGGCCGCTCGTGCCTGAGCACGGTGTCACTCAGCAGCTCGCGAACCTCGACTGATTCGGCTGACTCGACCGCATGCTGGACGCGCGCTTCCGGGGTCAGAATCGCGTCGGCAGAGCCCAGCACTTCGTGACCCTCGCGGCGCAACTTGCGCCTCAGTCGGTACGCCGCCGCTAGATGCGATGCAAGCCTCGACCAAAACAATTGGGTTCCTGCATCAATCGGTGTGTGGGTCGGCACATTGGCAGTCAAGATGCAACCCTCGAGTGTCGGATCGGTCCCGTTGATGGCGACGATGTCGGGAGCTCCGTGGGCGGAGGTGAACGCGAGCAACTTCGGAAAGCAGCGTCCGAATGTCTCGCTCACCAGCGCACACTGCACTCCCCCGAACAGCTCCTGAACGAGAGCTGCACCTTCCTGGCTCGGTTCGAGCACGTCGCGGCACAACTCCTCGGTCACCATCGGCGGGAACCCGACGATCGCGAAGTGTTGAGGACGAAACGCCCCTGGCTGCGACGCATCGTAGAGCACTCCGACCGTCCCAAGATCCCGCGACATCATCGGCATCGCTGCAGCCATCACGCTCGACAGCCACGCTTGATCGTCTCGATCCATCCGATACGCTGCATCGATCACGTCGAGCCAATTCACGTCCATGGTCGCAAAGTCTCCCCAGGCTCCTTGCCAAGCCTGTCCAAACACTCATCCCCGGAGAGTAGTCTAGTTGACTTAGGTCAGCAAAGCCGGCGCTGTCGCTCGGTCTGCGTTGCTGCTCGGTCTGCGTTGCTGCTCGGTCCACCCCGATGTCTCCGCGCCTCGAGGCCCGCTGACTACGGCGCTGGCGTCAGAGTGATTGCTGCCCTAGCCGGGCCGCGCTTGGCTCGACCGATGATAAGCGGAGGCTAGCGCTGATCGCGATCTGACGCCGAGCTTTCGTGAGGCGCGTGTGATCAACACCGCCACGGTCGACGGTGATAGCCCAAGCTCGTAGGCGATCACCTTGTTCGCGTGACCGAGGGCGACGAACGCGACGACCTGCTGCTCTCGCACCGATAGCTGGCTCAGCGTATGGGCCGTGGTCGCCTCGTTGCAACGCGCAACGACGTAGCGTTTGCCGCCCGTCTCGAAGTGGTCGAGCAAGCTCCAGCGCGCTTCGACCAAGCCTCTCCAGGACCTCACCGCGGTATCCTGATCGTCCCTGCGCAGCCGCGTGCGCGCCCGCTCCAGCAGCTGGACCGAGTCGCATAGCGCGTCGCGCGCCGCTTTTTCGCGCGCCAGGCCCTCGGCGTGCTCGACCTTACCCGCCGGCGTAAGCACCGCTTCGACGCTGGCGGACGCGCCTTCGTCTGCGCTGAGCCGGCGGTGCATGCGGTAGCCGGCCGCTAGATGCACCGAGATGCGCGACCACATGGCGCGCGTACGCGACGCGAGCCTTGCGCTCGCCGTGGGTGGCAGATTGCCGGTCAAGACGCAACCCATCAAACTCGGGTCGACACCGTTGACGGCGAGCATGTCGACGACCCCGAACCGGCGCAGATGCTCGAGTACCCGAGGGAAGCCGACGCCGAATGTCTGGCTGACGAGCCCACACGAGAGCGCGCCGAAAGTGCGCGCCAAGAACTCGGGACTGGGCGAGGACGCCTGAATGAGCTGCAAGCACTCCTCACTGCGCAGGCCCTGAGGCGCGCCGGAAGTGATAAAGCGTAGCGGGACGAAGGTGTTCATCGAGGAAGCGTCATAGAGCAGCGCCGCGATGCCGACTCGATGATCGAGCATCGGACGCGCAGCGTCGAGCACACCAGCGAGCCACTGTTGCTCGTCGAGATCCGTTCGATATGCGGACTCAACTACGGCAAGCCAGTCCCGCTGCATGCGCGGAAGCTAGCATGGCAGACCACCGAGCCGGGACGCGATGGAGCTTACATGTAAGCTCCATCGCGCGTGCCTGTCGGGAGGCAGGGTAGAACCGGGACTTACAAGCTCGTGTAAGCAAAACGCAGCTTTGGTTTCAGATACTGCGCCCTTAGCTTCGCCGCATGCAAGCGACGACAATCTTGGATGTGACGCGCCCGCGGCTAGTACGCCTGTGCGAAGCTTTGGGGCTTTCGGAGGAAACGGCAACGACGGTGCTCGGTAGGCTCTGCGAGCCCTGGGGAAAGCGTTCGCTCGAGCAGTGCCGCCCTTGGCCGTCGCAGATCGGCGACGATCACTCGCCAATCGAGTTCTCGATCGCGCTGGGAGCGACGCCCGAGCTGCGCATCATGGTCGAACCGCTCGGGGCTCCACCCGCGCTGGCTTCGAACCGCGCGGCGGCGCTCGAGCTGTTGCGCATGCTGCATGACGACTACGACGTCGACCTCGCGCGGCTCGACGCCATCGGCGACCTGTTCCTACCGGCCGAACCGCAGGGCTCGTTCGCGTTATGGATCGCGGCAGGCTTATCGGCCGCGCGTCCACCGGCGTTCAAGCTGTACCTGAATCCCGCTGCGCGCGGAGCGAGCTACGTCATGTCCAGCGTCGAAGAGTCCTTGACGCGTCTGGGGTTCGCGCGCGCCTGGGACGGCGTCGCGCGCACGTTGACCCGCCGGGGCGCCATCACTGATCAGCTGACATACATTTCGCTCGACCTCACGCGGGGTACCCGAGCGCGCTTGAAGCTCTACGCCCGGCACGAACGCGCCACGGTCGAAGATCTGGAGCTCGCCGCGGCCGGCGCCAGGGCCGCGCGTCCGGGCGAGACGCGACGCTTCGTCGAGACCGCCGTACCCGGCCTGCGCAGGTTCGACGGGCGCGCGCCGTTTACGTGCTGGTCGTTCGTTGCCGGAAGCGATGAACCCGACACCGCGACGACCCACATTCCGATCAACGGCTACGCGCCGAGCGACGCCATCGTTCGAGAGCGCGTGCACGATTTGCTGGCCCGACTGGAGCTCGAGACGGTCACCTATGAGCGCGCGCTGTTGGCCTTCGCAGATCGCCCGCTCGAGGACGGGGTCGGCTTTCAAGCGTATCTGTCCTTCCGCCGCGAGTTGGCCGGTCCCCGTGCGACGCTCTACCTGCCGCTCGAACTCTACGCTCGCGGAGTCGTCGCGGCGCCCACGGCCACGCCCGATCCGGTTGACGCACGCGCGCTCGTACGCCGTTACGAGGAGCTCGAGCCGATTACCATCCATCCGATGCTGCAACGACTCGCACGCGAGCCCGTGCGCATGTCGCATCTCTGGACTCTACTCGCGAATTTTCAGACCTCCGTTTCGAAGAACTTCGCGCGTCACTTGGCACGTATTACCGCGCGCGTAGAGGACGATCGCGTGCGTAGCATTCTCGCACACCAGCTGGATGACGAGCTTGGCAACGGCAATCCGCAGCGCGCACACGTGCGCCTCTTCCAGATCATGATGGATCAGCTCGCCCCCTTTCGCCCCGCGACGATTGACGATGCGATGTGGCAGCCTGGTCGCAATTTCGACGTCAACCTGCGCGCTTGCTACGAGGCCGAAGACGCTTGGGAAGCGGTCGGAGCTGTGATGGTTGGCGAGGTGTTCGGCAAGCAGATCGACCTATTCTTGGGCGCCCAGCTGCGCCGGCAATCGGCCATCGACGCGGATTCGCTCGAATGGCTCGTGCTGCACGAACGGCTCGAGGTCGAGCACGCGGAGGATTCCGATGAGCTCGCAGGCCTGGTCGCGAGCAAAGACCTGCCGGCGGTGTGGCGCGGCGCAAAGCGCGCCGGCGCAGCGGGTCGCGCTTTCCTCGATGACCTGTACACGGCTTGCTACGGTCAGCATGCGTGACTTCGGCGGCATCGTTGAACGCACGCCCGCCCGCGTCATCCGAGTGGAGACGGTCGCCGAGGTTGAAGCTGCCATTCGTGGCGCGCGGTCGCGGGGATTGGCGGTCACGGCTCGCGGCCAAGGCCACACGACCCGTGGGCAATCGCTCACGGACGGTGTGCTGATCGAGCTCCGCGGTTTGCGCCACGCTTCGATCGACCGGACAGCACGGACTGCGCGCGTCGGTGCAGGGCTTCTGTGGTCGGAGCTGCTTGCGGAAACGGTCTCGGTCGGCCTCGCGCCGCCCACGCTCACTGACTACCTCGGGCTCAGTATCGGCGGCACCTTGTCGGTCGGGGGCATCGGCGGCCAATCCTTCCGCCACGGTGCTCAGACCGATCAAGTCGAGGCGCTGGTAGTCGTCACACCCGAGGGTGATGTCGTCGAATGCTCGGCAGAGCGCGAGCGCGCACTGTTCGACGCGTGCCGCGCCGGCCTCGGGCGATTCGGCACAATCGTCGAGGCGGTCGTACGTCTGCACCCGGCACCGAAGCGCGCCATAGTCTCCGAGCTCAGGTACGCGGATCTAGCGCAGCTGATCGCCGCGCAGCGCTGTTTCGTCGAACAGAACCGTTTCGACTACCTGCTGGGCTCGATGCTGCCGACCCCGAGCGGGTGGGCCTTCAAGCTCGAGGCGGTCACGTATGACGGCGCACCGCGCGACGGGGTTCGCAGCATGTCGTACCTTGATCACTCGCAACGGCTCGATCAACTCGTCGCCCGGATGAAGCGCGCCGGGACCTGGACGGCGCTTCATCCGTGGATGGACCTGTTCGTACCAGCGTCCATCGCCACCGAGCTGATTGGCGAGGCGCTGGCGCTGCTCGGTCCCGACGAGCTTGCGGACGGCCACCTGATGACCTATCCGCTCACGCGCTCGACGACGCCGCTCCTGGCGCTGCCCGCGGAGCCGCAAAGCTTCCTCTTCGACGTGCTACCGAATCTGCGGGAGCGCGCCGCTCTGCCCCGCTTCGAGGAGCGCTGTCGTCGCATTACCGAGCTCGTGCGCGGCGCCGGCGGAGGCATCTATCCGATCGGGTACCCAATCGGAACCGCGGACGAGCGTCCTGGAGATCTGCTGAGCCCTCGTGGGTAGGGGGGCCAAACCCGCGGGGCGCGAGTGGGGCCTCCGCCCTCGATAGGCCCCGCGGGTGTCCTGGGCGCTGCCACCCGACCCAAGCGAACCTCTGCTGCGGAACTTTGAGCTGCCATCGAACAGCAAGCCGCCTCGGCGCTGGGTATCGCATTCGCCAACTTCGCTCGCTTCCTGTGCCATAGACCCGCCGCCAAGGCCGTAAGCAAGGCCAGCGCGAGTAGCCAGGCGGCGGGGCGGATGAACGGCGCCGCGCTGTAGGCGGCGCCGGCGCTGGCGCCGAGGCCGATCAGGTAGGCGGCGACGCACAGCGGACATTTGGGCAGCAGCGCGAGGCCGAGCACGGCGCCGGCGGACGAAGCCGCGCGGCGCGCGTGCGCCCAGCGCCGCTCAGGCGCTTTGAGGATACTCGTCATGGAGCTTCAACCAGGCGTTGGTGGACGGCAGGCCCGCTTCGTCGCGCCCCTTGGGCACGAGGTCGAGGTATTGGTAGGCGCCGTTCAAGAGGTCGAGGCCGCGGCCGTAGGTGGAGTAGGTGTGGGAGACAGCGCCGGTGTCGTCTTTCACGAAGACGCTGATGCCGTGGAGATCGGCTGGGCCGGAGCTGAGCTTGGCGTAGTTGTAGGTTGCCGTGCCCGCCGCGCGCTCGGCGTCGCGGAACGACACGCCGAGGTCGAAGTTGAAGTCGCTTTGGCCCGACGACACCCACTTGAAGCTCCAACCGAGTCGCCGCTTGAAGGCTTCGAGCTTCGCGAGCGGTCCGCGCGACACGGCGAGCAGCGTGACGTCGCGCTGCGCGAGGTGCGTCACGATGCCGTTGAAGTTGTCGGCCCAGAACGAGCAGCTCTTGCAACCGACCTCGGCGTTGGGGCCGAACATGAAGTGATAGACGATGAGCTGTGAGCGCCCATCGAACAG
>Ga0307508_10001960_pt1 | contig 22514 bp, 12 predicted proteins | sample 9_EM_MG_FD_203089 | JGI IMG/M metagenome (GOLD analysis project Ga0307508, IMG submission 203089) | Populus trichocarpa ectomycorrhiza microbial communities from riparian zone in the Pacific Northwest, United States - 9_EM | ecosystem: Host-associated > Plants > Roots > Unclassified | place...
AAATGATCCAAAACATTTAAAAAATATTAATTTTAAATTAAAAAAAAACAAAACTTTACCCAACTCTTTAGAACACAATAGCAAACAGAAGGTTAGTTGTTTTGTCATATCTCTGTCGATGGTGATTACTACAAGGCTATATAAGTATTTATTGGCAGGTGGCGTAATCAACGAGTGGACATAGAAGTTGAGCCTAACACTAATCTTTTTCTGGACGCTTTTAAGAATACACCCTCTCCATTTCTTTGGGTACTATACTTGAAATTTGAATTCAGAAGATCAAAAAATTGAACATACTTAATCTTCTGACCAACCTCTCTATGCACAACAGTTTTTTGCCTAGTCTCGTTCAGAAAGTCACTCCATTACTGGTGGTTTGTCATATGAGATTGCTATGATTTTCATTTTGTTTTTTTAACCAACCTTTTCTCTACTTTTTATTTTTACAGTGTGTATATTTTGAGGGAAAGTAATTAAAATGAGTGTAAATGAAAAAAAATTAAGTTAATTTTCTTCATTTGGATGCTAAAAATTAATAATAAGAAAGGAAGGGAAAATAGGGAAAATTAAATCTGTGACTTTCCTTTTCGATGTACTGAAATTTTCCCAATAATATCGTGTAAGAAATACTCCCTATGTGTGTGTGTCATCTCTTCTTGTTCATATTTCTTTAGGACAAGGATAATAGAATTTAATGATCTAACAAAATGTTCACTTAATTTATATGCTAATGTTTTCTATATTAAACTCTTTTTATTACCTGGCCAAGGTCTCTTGTATTGTTTTTTTAATGTCACATGTAAACAGTTTAAAGACAATCATTCACAAGTTCTATCACTTCTACGATCAATTCAGGTGCAAATTCTGTAGTTAAGGAAAGCTGACCGAAAAGTTTTAAGAGGTTAAAATAGTAAAAAAAATCATGATATTACTTGTTTTCCTTTCTTTTTTATCCATGAATTCAATCAAATAAATTTCAATTTCCCTCATTTCCTTGAACCAAACGAAGGAAGATTCATAATGTTATTTTCCTTTCTTTGATTTAATTTCCCTTGTTTTCTCTTGTTTCCTTTAGTTGTCATAGATATTGTTAGTTTTTTCTAATACAAAATTCTGTTTTTATCTTGACATAGAATTTGTTTAATGGGAATTTGATACAACTGATCAAATTTAATTATTGGTATGTGTTATGTTGCGGGTCGGATTATTTATTTTTTAACATTAAAAAATATCTAATCATTGCTAACTTGTTTTCTAATAAAACAAATTAACCATGAACTCAAAATATAATATATATTGGATAATATTTTTTTTAAATATTAATATGGTGACATATTAGATGTTATTAATTTTTAAAAATTAAGACAGCGACATATTAGATTGACCCGAGTTAACTTATTAAATTTACAACTTGTGTCAAAAGACCCTATACAAAGTAAATCAAAAAAATATTTTGAATGTCAATTCTTAATCAACTCAATATTGAAGGATAAAATTAAAAAAAAATTATTAAATTAAAAAAGGATAAAAAAATCTTTTCAAGTCCACTCGGGTTAATCTCTCAAACCCGCAATCCGTGTTAACCTGTCAAACCAACAACATGGGTCTTAAGATCGGGATAACCCCATATAAAGCATGTCATAACCCAATTTTTAACACCCCCCTCAATTTCGCACTTCTTTCAAAAAAGTCTAGAAAATAGCAAAAAACAAAAACAAAAAAAAATCCAAAAACAAATATTGTTGATGTATTTGCGTTGTTTTTTGTATTTTTAACGTCTTTTCAAAAGATTCAAAAATTCAAAAATTTACTTTCGACGCATTTAGTTTTTAACGTATTCATTTCAAAATCATTGATATATTTTTTCCTCATCAAGGTGGCATTGTCCTTTTAAAAAAATATTTGAACAATAAGACCAAAAGTGCAAAACAAATTAAAAAAAATGAAAAACCAAAGTGATTTCATGTTGTTTGGTCACAAAGTTTGCTTGTGAACCAAACAATTGGGACGAAAAAGACAAATTATTTTACCTATAAATAGTGAGAGAATCTCACACACAAGAGGAGGAATTAGTGAGAGCATTAGCAATAAAATAAAAAACAATGAGTTAATTTTTTTCACTACACACCCTCCCTAAAAACTCACACAAGAAACATTAGACCTATTATTTCAAAACTCAACAGCCAGCCAACATTAGTCATCAACTCCTCCCAAAGCCTCCTTGCAAACAGAACCTAAAATCAACAACTCCTCAACCTTCTTCTATAACTGACACCATCAGTCATGACCAACAAGGGCAACCACCATACCTAGCATCCTTCACTGACCCAGCAACCTTCTCTTTCTTGTAAAGGCTAAAAAACCTTAACTCATTTTGTTACCCATAACAACCACCACTTCTGACCCTTTCATATCCTATTCAACATTTGCACATTTGCTCTAGCCAACGTTGCTCCCTCTATTGTCCAGTTAAAGAACCCAAATCAAACTCGAAACCAACCCTAAAACACCCCCTAAAAATCCCTTCAACAGCAACACTCGCCAAAAATCTTACTTTAATAAAGATACAATTTTATTTTAAATTGCATATGGTCAAGTCTCTCAAAAAATAAAAATAAAAACAAAAATTATATTTTCATAAATAATAAAAAATACAAGGTATTATTTTCCATCTTTAAATACAAAAAATTCAAGAAAAATAGTTTTGTTGATATCTTTACATGCTTTTTTGGATTTAATATCTGGTTTATGAAATCCTTGAGAATTTGGTCCACATTTCAAAAATACCATGAAAATTTATTTTTTTTTGTCCTAATATAAAGGAAAACGAACTTCTACGTAAGATATATTGTCGATATTAAAAGAAAAATATAAAAAATATGTGTTGACTCTAGAATGGCTAGGCTTGACCCTAAAGTTATGGTCCACTCCACTAGGGGGGACCGACTTTAACCATTAGATGGACCAACGGTTAAAAAACACAACAACACCTTAGTTTATATCAGATAGATAAACAATGCAGTTTATCTTAGGTAAGGTATACTAGAGGTGATACGCCCTCCCTATACACAAACAATCCTCTTATCTAGACTTGATAGGAGTTAGGGTTCATAGTGACCAAAATACTAGGTGATGATTCCATCACTTTTCTTATTGGTAAATGACAAGAATTTCATGTCCTTTCCGCCCATCACAACAAAAATCTCGGTCCAAGAGGATGATTGCTTCGACACCGCACATGTGCAACAAAATGGTGACCAATTTTGACATTAAAATGTCTGCTAATTAGTTTTTCAAGATCAGATATATCTCTCAAACTGTACATCAAAAAAAGCTGAAAGTTTACATGGACATACTAGACACATGGAATTATATTTTTCTAATTTTTTAGGTCAAATGGATTTGGGAAACATATTATTTCAAAGAGTTGAATTTACTAGATAAATCTATTCAAATCTATCAGACTAGACCTTTATGTACTATTTGGGACATATCTGAAGCTATAAATAGAATTTGTTGTCATTCAGGTTGGTTTGGAAACCAGACATCACAAGCTTTCCAACCATATATGGTGGGCCCAACAATTCATTTAGATGAGAGTTTGCCAATAATGTGCAAACATTGGAGATTCAGGCTACAACGAGCAATTTTGGCATGGAGACTTTGTTTTTATTATTTTATTTTATTTATTTATTTATTAATAATTATTTTTTAATTTGGATTTGTTCTGGCCCATTAGACATCGTTTAGAGGTTTATTTTATTATTGGACTTATGTTAGTTGATTACTAGTTTAAGGTCATTAGCTTGCAACTCAAAAGGGGTCCATTAGGGTTAGTTAGAGGAAACTATATTATGTTTTTTTAGCTAAAACTTTCAGCAGCAAGTTAGAGAATTAATGTGAGTTTTCCTTTTGTTTGTTTATGGCAAAACAACTTTTCTTTACAGGGAAAAAGATCATACACTAACTTATCAAAGATTAACTAGCTTTGTGGTGTCATTTACATACTTAGAGCTCTTATATACAATGTTGTCTCTGGGTCTAAGTTTTTTTTCAATACCTTTGGTTCTTAGATATAGGTTTACCTCTAGGTCAAGGTTCTATCAAACCTAATTTTCAACTTTCCTGATTGTTATCTACTTTGTTAAGGGTTGCTTGACCACGTGATCAAGAGGTTAACATCAATTGGTATTAGAGTTAGGTTTCCAAAATCAAGTTATATCCTTTATTTTTTTTTTCTTGTTAGTTTCGGCTTCCCTAGCTTTAATTTCTTTAATATAGTTTTTTATTATTTTGTGTATAAAGCTTAATAGTTTGTGTTTAGGGTGTCATAACCCATTTTTGGGTTATTTCCTAAAATTTACCATTTTTTCTTTTAAAATAAATAATAAATAATAATAGCATGAAAACTAGCATTTTGAAAAAAGTAAGCTAAGAGGATTTCAAATATAGAGGAAGATCAAGCTGCAATTTTGAATGAATTGGGAGCCTAATTGTACCCCATTCTACCCAAAACCAAAGAGACAATACAGATTGAATGTCAAATTAAATCATTATTGGATTAATCTGCATAAAAATTAAGACTATGCATATAATTTGATTTTTAATGAGTCAACTTGATTTAATCATGAGCCAAATTAAAAGTTTAATTATGTTTAAGAATTAATTTGGGTCAAATTAAAGGATTTAATTAAGTGCAAGGACTTAATTATATTTTAAATGAATCAAATTAATTTTATTAAGGATTTAATTAGTAAAAAAATAAGTTTGGGAACCCAATTTAGGTTTAATAGGAATTTTAGACGACCGAACTTAATTTTTTCAAAGTCAATTGATTGAAATCAGGGGTAAAATTACAAGAAAATAAAAGTTTATAGTCAAAATTGAAGAAATTCGCAGTCAATGACCTTTTTGAAAAAGGCGCCAAATTTTAGAGACTCAATTGATTGAAATAAGGGATGAAATTGAAGAAAATTAAAAGTTTGATTATCAATTGAAGGTCAATTTGCATAAATCAAGACCAAGGACCAAAATGACAAAGACGCTGAAATTCAAGACTGATATTGAAGTTCGACAGGAGCGAAATTGAATAAAAATAGAAGTTACAGGCCAATTAAAAGGAAGGACTAAATTGAATTTTGGTCGAATCTCTAAATTAAAACTAAAACGATGTCGTTTTAAAGATTAAAAAAAATCAGACGACGCATTGTGTGGCTACTATTCATCTTCTTCTTTCTTTTCACCTGATAAAACTATCTAGTGGTTATTTATCAGAGGCATTTAATGCTTCTTTTCCCTACTAAACCGGGCAAACCATACACCACCATGATAGCCTGAAGTTGTACTACACCCAATAGTAGGTCTCGTCGGGCAATTGCCCTTACAGTCACCGCCCTAATGAGACCAACTCATGCAACCTTTAGCAACCCATTTTGCAACCTACAACTCAAACTTCCAACCTGCAACACCTTCAGCCCAAGTAAACTCCTTCATCCTTTCTCTCCTACACTTCATTGTTTCCTTTTTCCCGTATCTTGCAAGTAGGACATGAATTAATTCACGTCCTGTGGAACAACCCGGCTTATTCAAAGCCAAAATCGGTGAAATGTTTTTATTTTTTTTTTAATTTTTGATACTTCTCACAATGACATTCTGTGAATTAGTAATTAGGTTCCCTTCTTTATCATGGCATCATACAGATATAGTTTTTGTAAATCAATATTCTCATAAGATGGATACTCAATACATATGTCCACAATATTATATTTTCATATTCATACATTTGTGTTACATCATATTGACATACTCATGAGTTTGCATTCTTGTTCTAGTCTCCTTATCAACACGAGTTTATACACGAGTGTCGAACAAAAATTTTACATCGTATCTACATGTTTGCACAACATAACACAACATCCTCATAAAAGAGAATACCACATAATATATTCATAACATCGTATCTACAAGTTTGTACATCCATTTCCGTGTTCCATTACAATTTTCATTTTAAGTCCTTACAAAAGTGTCGAATAGCAAATAATCAACATAACACCTAAGATATGCTATTACATAGCACCTTTCAAAATATATGAACCCGTGGAATGGGCTTTCCTATACACCTTGATTGTGTGATGTCCCTGTTACAAAACAATATGGATATAAGAATTGTAAATAATCTAACATAATAATAAACAACTAGAAGTACGTTGTCGTTACTTTTTGTTATTAACTTAGAATGGATAGATTCTTTAACTTAGAATGGATAGATTCTTTCTTTTACTTCTTATATGCATTGTACATCTCTTATTATTTTGTTACGTGTATTTTTCTCATTCACACACCTCAATCTCTTCATAGGAGTTGTGGGGCCGAAGTTTAACATCGGTCGGGGTTAATTACTTCACCTTAACCCTGTCATCCACCTTGGATAGTTTTAGCCGTAGCTAATCACAAAATTTAAACTCGGCCATCCGTCTCAGATGCCATTAACTCAAAACTAATCATGAAATCAAACCCGTCATTTCTATGAATACCATTAGCCAAAACCAATCGTCATAATCAATTTGGCCATTCATCTAGGATGTCATTTACAAAAACTAATCATCAACCACAACCCGGTAATCCATCTCAGATGCCATTAGTCGAAGCTAATCATCAAGCGCAATCCGGTCATCCATCTCGGATGCCATTAGCCTAAGCTAATCAACAACCACAACCCGATCATTCATTTTGAATGCCATTAGCCGAAGCTAATCAACAATCATAACCCAGTTATCCATCTCAGATGTCATTAGCTAAAGCTAATCATCAAGCACAACCCAGTCATTCATTTTGAATGCAATTAGCCAAAGCTAATCAACCCGATCATCCATGTCAGATGTCATTAGTCAAAGCTAATCAACAATCACAACCAAATCATTCATTTTGAATGTCATTAGCTAAAGCTAATCATCAAGCACAACCTGGTCATCCATCTCGGATGCCATTAGTTGAAGCTAATCAACAATCACAATGAACATTCCATAACCAGTTTGACATTTGTCAGCAGCCCAATTTCATAATAGCTCAATTAACATCTCTTAGTTGGTTTAATATTCATCGCAACACAATAATATATCCTCCTCAAAGAAGTCATTTTAGAACATTAACATTTTCATCATCGTTTCAACATTCATCTAGAACTCGATCAACATTTCATAATCGTTACAACTTTCGTCAAGAATTCAATCAAACATTTCATCGTCGTTTCATCATTCATCAAGGATTCAATAATATATCGTCCATAAGTAAATCATTTCAAAGCATTAACATCATATAAGAAAAAGGTGGAAACCACCTACCTGTTCCACCCGCGGGGTGTCCTTATCCTGACAAAGGTCTGATCCCAGACGTACCACATAAAACATCAATGGCCATAAATTAGTACATTTGTATTCAATAATCATACACAACTCGTCACTACACATGTCACAAGCATACACAAGTTCATGTTCCATTGTTCCACATATTACCATCACAAAGCAATCATCTTAATCACTAGGCCATTTTAGATATGTAAATTTACTGCAAAATTTAGTTAGCGAAAACAGGTTCGCTAGTGACCCAGAATCATCACTAAAAACTGATTCGCGGTTGACAGTAGAAATTAGACAGCGAACACTGATTCGCTGTAGACAACACACTTCAGCAGCGAACACTGATTTGCTGCAGATACCAGAATTCGGTAGTGAAAGATAGTTCACTACAGACAACACAATTTCAGCAACTAATGTTAGTTCACTGCGGACAACACAATTTCGGTTCATACCTTACTATTTTTGGTAGTTTTAGGAAGGAATTTAACAAGTTTTTCTCCCCCTTTTTGCTCATGTTTTTATGCTTCTTTTTCCTTTCTAGTTTCGGTTTTCCTTCCCTCCTTCTCTAGTTCTACCAGCCGGCCTGTTACACACCCTTTTTTGTCATGGTTTCAGCCATTTTCGACACTCATTAACTCTCCTTTCCTCTCTAAGGTTCAAGAGGGATGCATGCAGCTAGATTGGGGGTCTTCTCTTTGGGAAAGAGGGAGGGGGTCTGCTGCATGCAGCTGGTCGGATTTTGGGGAATAGCAAGGGTCACCCTCTCTCTCTCTCCTTGCATTTATACCCCCATTAAATGAGGTGGGGTTTTTAGGGTTGGTTTAGAAGTGTTTTTATCTCCATTTTAAGGTAGGCCGGTTTGCTCCCCTAAACTATCACTTAGCATGAGCCGACCTTTTTACTTAGATTTCTGTCGGGCATTACAGCCACAAATGACGTATTCGTCAGCGCACATAACCCCTGTTGACTCATGAATCGTCAACGTAACTGAGTCTTTGCTGATTCAAAAATCAACAGCAAAAACTGTGTCGTTACCGATTTATAAATCGACAGCAGGAACTGTCGTTGTCGATTCATAAATCGACAGTGTAAACTGTTTGGCAACAAAAATTGTCACTGCTGATTCAGAAATCGGCAGCCTAAAGTTGTGTCGCTGCTAATTCAGAAATCAACAGTGATGGTGGAGTCATTTCTTGTTTTACTTTAACCCTTTTGTTGTGTTTACATTCTGCAACTACTGGCTTTTGTCAGCAGTTATACGAATAGGCTTCGTTCTAACCCGGCTCATATGGCTAGGCCGGGTCCACTCCATAAAGGTTGTTGAGTCGTTAGTCGACCCAACATAGTAGCGTTGGACCTATTTCAGACCAGCCCAAACAAAAAAAAAGAGGTTGTTGGGCAGCCAGTTGGCCCACCCGACTGAGTCGAGCTGGAAAAGTTTCAGCCCAGCCTGGATGGTTGGCCCGGGTCCAGCCCAACACATATTTAATAATAAAATATTAAAAATAATATAATAATAAAAATATATATTATTTAAAAAAAATTTCAAATTTTCTAATGGGTATTTTAAAAATATTTATGGGTCCCTCACATGTTTTTCCAATAATTTTGCATAATACCAGGCTGTAGACTTACACTGTAAGATACAAACTCAGTATTAAAAATATCTTATTTCCTCCAAAACTTCAAAAAAAATTTAAAAATTTTAAAAATTTAAAAATAAATTTTCATTTCAAAAAACAAAAAAATATTTTGCTTTCATACATACGGTCAAATCCTAAAGGTTTTTCATGCATATTTTCTAAAGATAAAATCATATTTTTATCATGTTTTAATAAAATACAAAAATAGATATCTTAACTAGTTTATAACTATCCATTAGGGTTTGGTCAAAATACAAAAAAAAAAAAACCATAACAATTATTTTGTTATTCAGAATACTAGGACTTAGCTATATTCAAGAAATAAATAAGTCTAGCCCTTAGAATGGTTATGATTTAACTCGATAAGGTAGAGACTTTTTCATAAAAAGAGATCTCCTTTGGACCTTAGACAAGACCAATGGCCAGAAATGCAACTTAAAATAACAATGAAACAACAATGCAACTTATCTTAGGTAGGGTGCACTAGGGGTGATGCATCTTCTCCTTGTATAACCAGTCCCTTACCCAGATTCTCGCAGACCATTAGGTTTTCTAGTGACCATAATACTAGGTGGCAACTCCTGAACTTCATAATCATAATTTTATGATTAAACACAAAATCATTCCTTTCCAACACACTTAGAAGGCAGACTTGTTCGACGTTGTGCACGCCACGACACAGGGTTTCTTAAAAAAAAATTTATTTTGGATAGTAGTGGAGAATAAATGAGTAGCATAAAGAGTAAAAAAGAAAAAGAAAAAGAATCTAAAAGTCACTTTTATTAAATCTATAATGGTACACAAACAAGGAATAATTTGGACCAAACCAATTTATAAAATTCTTCAATTTTGTATAATGGTTCTAGGAGTCCTAATAGCACCCCATATAAAATTTGAGATTATTTAGAGGTCGTTTGTTATAGTAACCAAAGACGAGATTAAAACTTGTCGTAAAAGGTCAAATTCGTATTAGAAGTGAATCTTGAGTCAAAACAATTCATAAAATTCTCAACTTTTATATACTATGTTTTAAGGTTCTAATCACTTTACATATAAAATTTGAGGTCATTTGGAGTTCTTTTTCTATAGGAACTAAATTTAGGATTGGAACTTGTCGTAACGTGTCTAATTCGTTTTAGTAATTCAAACTTGTTTCGCTGCTGTTATTTTTCAATTATGATAGTATAATAACATCATAATTGATATATTTAGGTTTCATTTAAATTTCTTATATAACATTTTCATCTTTTTGCTTTTGCGTCTTTAAAAACATCCATTTTTCATATAAATTCACTTGTTACTCGTGAAATTGTAATCATAGTTTTGTCTTTCTTGTTTTTATATTTTTCTTGCTTCCTGAGTCATATACACATATTTGGATACATTGTCATGGCTGTTATATTTGGTATTAATTTCAATTCTGTAAAAGTTGAAAAAAGGTAAGACAAGAGGAAAAAAGCGTTGTGAGCATAATTGAGTCAAAAGCCTATAGTTGAGTGAAACATAAGAGGAGTGTAAGTACATAAGGGAGTGGGTGAGGAATATATATTTTATGTCAACTAACCAATTTTCAGATTCAAAGATGTCAAACGCAAGTAACAACATGGCACCACAAAGAGGAGACAATGAAATTATAACTTAATTACGTATTATGAATCAATGAATTTAGAGATAGGTTGGAAAGGCAACATGTTAATTATCATAGTAGGGTTCAAATTAGGCATGAGGGAAGAGAATTTAATGTTAGAATGACTATTAGGTGAGTTAACACTAATATGAATGAGTTTATGGTTGATAATGCGGACATGATTGATATTGATTTTGAAGATGTTTCCATGGACATGGGGAACATTTTGAACAGTAGTGGAATTGTTAGTTTGTAGAGGAAAGATATGGTGATAATTTTGGCTAGAGGGGTAATTATAGGTATCAGGACCATAATGTTGAGTTAGGTGGAGATTTGGGTACAATTAAGCTAAAAATATTGGCTTTTGAGGGGAAGAATGATCATAAAGTTTATTCAGAATAGGAGAAGAAGGTAGAGTGGATTTTTTAGTGTCACAATTATTCATAGCCCAAGAAAATCAAGCATATTGTGATTGTTTAACCGACTATGTCATTGTATGGTAAGATCAGTTAGTGACAAACCGCAGGAGGAATTATGAGAGGCAAGTTGATACTTGAGATGAGATAAAATCCCTTATGATGAGGAGATTTGTGTCTGGATACTATTATAGATAATTGTATCAAAGTTTGCATAGTTTGAGTCAAGGTACAAAGAATGTTGATGGGTACTTCAAGGAGATGAAACTTGTTATGATTTGAGCTAATATTGAGGAGGATAAGGAGGCTATTATGGCTAGATTTATAAATGACCTTAATTATAATATAGCTCATATTGTGGAGTTGCATCATTAAATGGAGTTTGAGGAGATAGTGCATATGGCCATAAAGGTGGAGAAACAGCTTAAATAGAAGGGTACTGTTTAGCAAAGCCAACCATTAGGCCCTTCAAAACCTTGGAAAGCTAACACTAGGGGTGATCCATCACAGAAGAATGAGGATGGTAAGGCCAAATAGCCTAGAGAGAAGAAAGACACCTCAACCATTGTTAAAGGTAACAATGTTACTCCTACTTATAATCGTGACATTAAATGCTTTAATTGTCTAAGTTTTGGTAATGTTCTTCACAGTGTCCAAATAAAAGATTCATTGTTATGAAAGATAATAAAGAGGTTGAGACCGATAGGGAGGATGAAAAAAGAGAAGATGCCACTATTGAAGGATACTAATGATGTATGTGTTGAGTATCCGGTTAAGGGAAAGGCACTTGTGGTAAGGAGAAAATTGAATATGCATGTCAAGATGAATGATTCATAAGGTTAGAGGCAGAACATATTCCACATGAGATGCCATATTTATAATAAGGTATGTAGCTTAATTATAGATAGTGGTAGTTGCACTAATGTAGCTAGTACTGAATTGATGAGAAAGTTGAACTTGTACACTATCAAACATCTCATACCTTTTAAATTACAATGGATGAATGATGGTGGTGAAGTGAAAGTGAATAAGCAAGTTTTGGTTGTTTTTTCTATTGGTAAATATTGTGATGAGGAGTTACGTGATGTTGTGTCAATACAAGCTAGTCACTTGTTGCTTGGTAGACCATGACAGTATGATAGGAGAGTTATGGATGATGGAGTGACAGATAGGTATTCATTTGATGTAAGACCTATAACTCTTATATCTTTGACACCTAAGCAAATATATGAGAAGTAACAAAAATTGAAGAATGAGAAAATGGTTGAAAATGAGAGCTTATATATTAGGGGGACCTTCTTTGCTAATAAGGTTCTTATTGATTTTGATGATGATGTTATTCTTCAACTTGGTACTGATTTGTTGACCTTAGAACATGTTCACCATGATACAAATTTGAGTTTGAATCTTTTTAAAGAAAGGGAGGATGATACGAACCAAGTTATGTTCGAATTTGGCCTTAAAATGTCTGCAGACCAATTTTACGAGATCAGGCATATCTCACAAACCGTACATTAGAACGAGCTTAAATCTTACATGGAGATACTAGACACATGGAAATATATTTTTCTATCTTTTTAGGTTAAATAGAGTTCGAGAACATATTATTTTAGAGGGTCAAAGTTACTAGTCAAATTTTGTCAAATCTATCAAACTAGACATTTGTGTACTGTTTAGGACATATCTGGAGATACAGGTGGCATTTTGCTGCGATTTAGGATGGGATGGAAACTAGACATCTCAAGATTTCCAACCATATATGGTGGATCCAATAATTCATCTAGATGAGATAGAACAATGTGTTTGAAATCAAGACTTAAAATCTAACAATAATGTGCGAAAATTGGAAATTTGGGCTACATGGAGGAATTTTGACATGAAGACTTTTTTTTATCATCCCATTTTATTTATTTATTTAATGATGAATAATTATTTTTTAATTTGTATATGTTCTGACCCGTTAGATATTGTTTAGGGACTTATTTCATTATTAGACTTATGTTAGTTGATTACTAGTTTATGCTCATTAGCTTGCAACTCAAAAAGGGGTCCATTATGGTTAGTTAGAGGATACTATATTTTTTTTTTAGCTGCAAATTTCAGTAGCAAGTTGGAGAATAAATATGAGTTTTTCTTTTGCTTGTTTGTGACAAAACAACCTTTCTTTTAAGGGACAAAGATCGTACACTAATTTATTGAAGATTAAATGGCTTTGTGATGTCATTTGCATACTTAGGGTTCTTAGACACAAGGTTATCTCTGGGTCCAAGTCTTTTTCCAATACCTTTGGTTCTTAGGTATAAAGTTACCTCTAGGTCAAAGTTCTATAAAACTAGATTTTTGGCTTTCTGAGTTGTTATCTACTTCAATGATGGTTGCTTGACCACGTGATCAAGAAGTTCACATCACATTCTTTTTATGCTTTAATTTTTTATATTGCTCATGTATTTTTATATTAAATATAGATTAATGTCTAATGCATCACTTGCTTTAATGTTGTTTTAGAGCACACACAAGCTTCTAAGTTAGGTGGGGATTAGCGATTTGCCTTATAACTATAGGTCAGAGTTTAGATGCGTGAAACACCCAACTCATATCTTAGTGTTTGTTTGGTAATAAAGGGCATACATGCCCTAATCATTCCTCGCAACACCCTTATATTGTTTTTATAAAGATCATCACTAGGTAGGTTTGAAACCCTTTGGACCAAGTAGAAAACCTATCCATGTTCACTTAATTAATAGAATCTATCCTTATGATGCATGTGTCATTTGCAAATTGCATTAAGGAAAAGCCCAACATGTAGCATCCTGAATTCCAGGACTTTTGGGTGGTAAATGATAATCACGGAGATTTACAAGAGTCTGGATTATTACAAATTGACCGAGATAAATATGAATTCCCTCATTGATCTAATAATGACATCATATGACAATGATTGTCACCCTTAAAAGGTGAACCCGCTTTCAATTTACCCTTTCTTTTTTCGCATGCTTATCATATTTATTAGCATTGCAACATTGTGTGTCTTTCATTTGCAGAAGAAATGTAGGCCCACCCCTAAACACCAACCCTACCAAGATCTACAAGAAGCAAATTACAGAGTTTAGCCTGGACAAAAACAAGAAAACTTCATGAGAAAGGAGATGGCTTAGTTAACCGATCTAATAAGACAAATCATTCACTTAAAAAAAAAAAAGCCTTCACACATGAAAGCCAAATTGAGAAGCTCATTGTGAATATGCCTCTTAGTCTCTCTTCACACCCTCATTAAAAGATTGTTTCTGATACTTATCTAGTTAATCAAAGTTTGCAAATTATTGCCTTCAACGCCCCGAGTTCTTTAAAGATTCATGTTGTTTTGCCTCAGAATTCACTATGATTTGTTGCAAACCAGATACGTCAAACATCTTCACCTTTGTCCAAAGTCACTCAACAAAAAATCACAAGAATTTTAGAATATCAAGTTTATAAGTTGATGAGCAAGGGACAAGTTGAGTTTATGAAAGATAATGTCATCTATCACATAGTCACTGGATCATCTTCAACATAACAAGTGGTTGGTAAACGCTGACGAGACACAAATATTGCTGGGAAAACTGATCTAAGAAAGGTGTTACATTGTCAATCATTATGTTATGTAACTTTTCTATTTTATGTTTTTGTCTTGGGATTGCATCTCATTTTTCAGTGAAACATGTTTTTTCTATCTTTTTATTGTTTTGAAACCAAAAGATGTTTTTTTATAAAAGTAATAACTTGACATTATATTGTTGACCAAGATTGGATAAATGTAATGGTAGAAATGATCAAACCCCAAGGTGTGTTATGCAAAATGCTATGAGGCAACCCCTTTGAAATTTATAAAATTGACTCATAACTGATCCTATAACTCTTGTTGTTACCTAATTTTGACCCACTTATTTTTAATTTAATTTTGAGGGTAAACCTTGAAATTTAAAAGATCAGAGATTTATTTCGATGAAAAGTGTAATTTGTTAACTTGCATGAAAACTAGGGACTACAATGTGCTTTTGTTATTCTATCATTATTTTCAAGATAATCCTTGTTTTCAACTATGATAATAACAACTTTTATCCTTACATTAACTTGAGTCAACCCATTGACCCTCGTGATCCATGACCTAGGCCTTGCCCTGGGTTGACCCTTGAATCAAGTTTTAAAACTCTGATAATAATCACTTTTATTTTATATTGGCCCTCTTGACACATGATCGGGGCCTTATCCCAAGTCAACCATCGAGTCAAGTTCCAAAACTATGTTAATTACAAATTTTGTCCTTACGTTGACTCGGGTTAACAATCAACCCCCTCTAGTAATTCAGGTCTTGTCCTATGTTGACCCTCAAATTGGATTTTAAAACTATAATAATAAGCACTTTTATTCTTACGTTGACTCAAGTCAACCCGACTCGTGACTCAGGCCTCGACTAGTGACTCGGGATTTGCCCTGGATCAACCTTTGAATTGGGTTTTAAAATTATGATAATAACTATTTTTTATCCTTACATGTTTTAGTTTGATAATTTTGAAATTGAGAATTTTTTACAATGATATTTTAGGTATAAAAATAATAAATATTATCTCTCGAGACATGTTCCTTTTATACCTCTTGTTTTAAAAGTACAGAAAGTCACTTTAAAATTCTTATAAAGACAGATTTATTTTTATATCTCTGTCTGTATCTTTTCAATCAATACATTTCTGTTTTTATTGGTTATATCTTTTCTATTTCAATGTAGTAACCAAACGCTAACTAATATTTTAATAGCATCAATTATAGGTTGTAAATATGAAAAACACTGATCATGATAACCTATTTATTAATTACTAATTAATGTCATTAAAAATTTAACTAAAAAGGTTAACACAGTTTAAAATAGAGTATAGGAATTAATATGACTAAAAGTTGAAAGTATAGTGGCACAAGGTGATTTTTTGCATTTAAATAAACAAAATCTTCTATATTTATTCGTAGTTTAATTCATACTTAAATTATTTACTGTATATTGAAATGGTGCATGAACTTGCATTTACAAATTGTAAGGGACTATTATAAATGAGTTTTAGCTTCGTTGGCATTATGTAACATCTTTCTTTTTTTCTTTCCTTAAAAATTTAGGTATTATTCTATTTTAAAAAAAATTAAAAAAAATTGATGTTATAAACTTTATTACTGTAGTAAGAAAGTAAAAACACAAGGATTTTGCATGATTCGTTTTACAACAACTACATAGTAAAATTGCATCTTTAATTTTATTTGTAGTGCTTTTTTAAATTGAACATTCCGTTGTTGTAAATAATAATTACCAGTGCTTCTGTATTTTTTATAACCATGTTTATAATTAGGTGTGAATATAAAGAACTAATTTTTACTCTATAGTTATTGTAAAAGAATCATGCTATCTTCAAACAATAACTTTGACTATTTAAACTTAATTATAAGCAATTAATTTCATTATGTTTGTTGAACTTGTTAACCTTAATTTAATGCATTAATAAAGTTGAAGCAAGTGACTTTTATTTATTGAAATGTTCCTAAGATATCAATATAGAAAATTACAATGATATCAAGTAAATACTTAACAAACAAAATTAATTAGCATATTTGTAATAAATAGGTAAATTTCAAATAATATCTTTGAAATATATGATAAAATAATTTGAACCAATTGAGATCATCTGGTATGATTATGTTTGGCATTGTTTTTCATATAAAGAATTTTCTCTATATATCTCATCTCATGCTGTGAAAAATATGAAAAGCAAAGCATATATATCAAATGTAATCATGTTATAATATAACACAATTTTTTATTTTTTATTTTGAAAATATAGAAGTCCCAACATTAACTAAACAAAGAAAAAAAAAACTTATACATAAATCTTATTGCTTAATCCTTCAGTTTCAATCCATGCACTGTGTTTATGTGATTACAAAGTTACTTGCATCTATTCCTCATGATCGTTCCCTGACACTGATGGAAACATATCATTGACAGGAAATTCCATGTCAAAATTTGTTTCCAGATTATCAAACTCAGAAGGGAATGACAGTGGTTCATCCGCAGACACCTCACAGTTCGGACTAATCAATCCTTGGGTTTGAATTGGTTCCATATATCTTGGCTCAGAAGGATCCATAAGAGGACTCGAAAGCCCTGTAGAAACTAGTGGATGTAGGTCAGAGGAGTATGAATCCGATGTTGTGTTGACTCTAGCAGCTTGAGCATGACCCCGAATAGTATTGGTCGTACCAATACCTTTTCCTGTGACTGCAATGATGGTTGGCTCAGCCACGCGTAGAAGCCACTCAATGGTCTCACCATCAGTCTTGTTACCAAGCTCTTGAGTCAACTGAAATACTCTAGCAGCACAGTTAACTGGCAGGCGGATACGACGATCTCTGCCATTCACCTTTGCATGGCGATCTTTCCTGGGTTTGGGATCGGCCACCTTTGTTTTTGAGGTGCTTGCTTTGTTCATAGCAATAAGTTTTGATTTTTCTTTTGTGGTGAAAGAATCATGATATTTTTCTACTTCAATAATATTTTTTTAGGACATGATATAGATATAAAGGTGGGTATGCACGAGTATATATAGGATAGACACGACTACTCTTTAACTTGAAATTTTATTATTATTATTATCTAGTACAGTCTATGTACTTTGTAACAGTAGTGATGGAAAATTGAGAAGTATTTTGTTGGTTAGATTTAAAATTAGAGTATATCTATGCTATAATCCAATGGTTGACAGAAGGTGGATATTGAACTTCGTAAGGAAGGTGAGTGATATTTACTTTTTTACTGTAAATGGATGAGATGGAATGGTAATGTGTGAAGTTTGGTTATATATAGGTTTTTGCTTGTTTTGGAATTTGTTTTACATGAACACATCATTTAATTACCTTATTTACGTAAAGACGCAATTAAATACAAATGAATATTTCCTTGGTTGTCCTTTACAAATATAGATTTTGCCACAACATCTGTCTTTGCATAGACGTTGTACATGACATTGCAATATATGGAGAAAAGCAATTGCAATATTTTGAGGAAAGCAATACTTCTATTGTATGAAGATTGAGGCAAAATCTATTTTGCGTCATACCTTATTATTGCGAATTGAATACACGAGAATTGTGAGCTATTAGATTATCAAGATTTATGTATATAGATCCCACTAATCTAACGGTACATCTATATATACTATTAGAAAATTATCAAATGCAAACAAAATATTAATAGAACAAAACTCGTCAGTAATTTATAGTGACATTTATCAATGGAACATTTCCTCATTAGTCCTTCAGTATTTACTGACAGAAATGTTTTGTCGGTGTATACCGAGAAAATTATAGTTGGAAATGAAGGAATAAAAAAAGAGAAATGATGTCATTATTATAGACAGAATTGCCAACGAAATATACATGTTGTTAATATTCGTCGGTGAATTTATCGGTAATATTTAAGTTACAACCTGACAAATGACCCCCCCTCAACCCCTTTCCCATTTCTTCTTCTTCTTCCTTTTTATTCTGCAGAAAACAGCACACAGAACCCTCATATTTTGTCATAAATCAAGCTCTCATCATCACAAATCTAGTCACCCCAACACTCAATTTGTCATTATCCTTGTTCTATATCATTTTTTTTTTAAAGAATCATCATATCAAGTGAGAAAAGGTACGTGTTTTTTGTAACTCATTTTGAAAATGTTAATTTTTTTGACATTTTTATGTGGTATATATAGTTTGTTTGTGTGTTTGCTTGTTTTATAGCTTTTTTTCCATGGAAATATGTTGTATGAATATATGATTTGTACATGTTATGGTTTATTTGAGATTTTAAAAAATTATTTTAGTTTTTAATTTGATGAAATTGAGTTTGAATTTATAACTTGGGTGTTTTGTAATGAAATAAATAATATTTTACTTAATAGATACATTTTATATTTTGTCAATTTTAGTGTTAAGTTGAAAATTTCAGTAAATGTGGAGGAATTTGAATTTTTATAGAAAATTGATAATGATTTAAAGGTTTTATTAAAATAGATTAAATAAATTTAAGCTAAACCAATGATAGTTAATTAGTTGGGTACCAATAATTTGTTTAGTTTATATTATTAATTAATACATGTTTTCATCAATATTCTATATAGGTTTCATATCAGTAATGGATGATTATTCTTGGATGTATCAAGTTTCATCTGGAGGGTTACGCAAGATATATTATTGTAATAGAGTTGAGGGTTTTATTAAATACACACTATTTAATCAAAAAAAATATTAGTGGATGCGGTATTAGATGTCCATGTAAAAGGTGTAAAAATAAAAAGTTTCTTGATCCAGATGTTGTTATGATGCATCTTCTACAAAAAATGTTCATGGACAAATACTTGTGTTGGATTGCACATAGAGAACCATATGTTCCTTATGAGACCATGGTAGTTAGGTCAACTTCTAGTTCTAGCAGCGTGCATAGAGTTATAGATGATAATAGTAATCATTATAAGAGTATGGTTATGGATGTAATATGAATCAATCAAGGTGATGTAGGTGAGTGTTCAATCGTAGATAAAGAACCAAATGCAGATGTAACTAAGTTTTCTGATCTTTTGAAAGATCCCAATAAACCATTATGGGATGGATGCACAAATCATAGTAAATTATCGATCGTTGCACAGGTGTTCACCATCAAGTCAATCATAGGTTGAGCGAGGTCAGTTATAACAGAATTGTTGAATGGGCGATAAGCATTTTACATGAAGGGAATAGGATGAAAGAGAACTTCTATGCTGATAAATCCATGATGAAACCCCTTGGCATAAGACCAGAAAATTGACATGTGTCTAAACTTTCATATGTTGTACTACCTAAAAAATACATGCAAAACATGTGAGCATGCTCGGTATAAACTCAAAATTGGTAGGAGAAGGACTCTTGTCGCACATAGAAAACTGAGGTCCTCCCTAATCACTCCTAGACTGCAAAAGTTATTAATGTCTTCAAAAATTATTAGCACATGACATGTAATTATTCACATGATGTTGTGGATGGAGTCATGGTGACATTTCTGATGGTGAAGCTTCGAAATATCTTAATAGGATGCATCATCAATTTTCAATGGAACCACGAAACATACGTGTTGAGTTATGTCAAACAGATTCAATCTATTCGGGTCATTTGTTGCACCATATTTGGTTTGGCCAGTGATACTCATGATTTACAACTTACCACCAATGATGTGTATAAGGCAAGAGTTCATGTTCTTATCTATGGTCATACCTGGTCTTAATAGTCCGAGTAAGAATATAGATGTTTGTCTTCGACCGTTGATTAATAAGTTAAAGCACTTGTAGTCATCTGAGACTTTGACGCATGATGTCTCGAGAAAATAGAGTTTTCATATGAAGACAACTTTGATGTATGCTATCAATGATCTTTTTGCGTATGATATGGTTTCTGGTTGGAGCACGCAAGGAAAATCAGCATATTCATACTATATGAAATATAGCAAGGTTTCCATCTTAACAAACAGTAATAAGTGTCTTTTATTATTGATGTAATTAATGATAGAATTGATATCACTAACGATAAATTTTCTGATGAACAATATATCACTAATGAAAAGTAAGAAACATCATGATTGCTAATTAATTCCACTCAGAAGTTAAAATTAATACAAATATAAATATTTTATATCAACCATTTCTTTTATATATATATATCATTTTTTTTATTTGTTGTCTTGGAGATTTACTATGTATGTTAAATATATAATTTTCTTTCTTACAAATACAAAATATAAATACAACTAATATATCTTAAATTTAATTTTAAGATAAGACATCACACATGAAAATAAAAAAAAAATAAAAAAAACTTGATTGGTATCATCCACATAGGAAAAAATAGGATTGCTAATGAGTTGAACCATTTATGAGTGGTTTGAATTTTAATCAAATAGATTGTTAAGCCATTTGATGTCATTATTGTATCCTTTGTCTCTTGAATATACAGACCTATATCATCATGAGTTTTGATTCCTAATGGAATAATTAGAAAATTTAACTTCTTATAAAAACATTGGTCCAACGAAGTGCATGATATATTAATAGCTATATACATAGAAAACTAAGTTAAAATGACATTTGACGTTAATCTATAGTAGGAGTCCATTGTCATCTAATGATGGTGGGTGTTGAAATCAACATCAATAAATATATAAGAGCGTAAATGCTTTTTTATATACATTATTAATTAGAAAAGGCTATACAATCTCATCTTTTTTTCTTCACTATTCAAATACCCTTCTTATTCTACTATAAAAGAAAGTGATAAATATTAATAAAATCTAATGGGTTCTCGTTAACTTGCACAAACTACACAGCGGGTCAATATTAATTTTTTAAAAAATATAAACAAAATATTAAGAGTATGGAAAACATTTTAATAATGTTATTAAACTTAACCAAGTGAGTTAATTTTTAAATCTCCACTCAACTCTTTGTTAGACCCAAATAACGTAAGTCTAACAACCATGTCAAACCCAAACATCATGTCAGACCCACACGTCTTGAGTCTAGCAACTATGTCACACCCGCGTCTAGGTCTAAGCCTGGTAACCATGCCAGACCCATGCACCTTTTTTTAAAATATAGGAATTCACTTATAATTGTTCTAAAAACATATTTATTTTGTATTTTCATCTTTGTCTTTTTAACCAAATATATTTTATCTTTTTTATATTTTTTTCTATTTTAGGACATTAACCACGTGCATCCCAAAAATTCACTCAATTTTTTTATTAATCTTTAATATTAGTGAAGAAATCATCTACAAAATTCACTTATAATTGTTCTAAAAACATATTTATTTTGTATTTTCATCTTTGTCTTTTTAACCAAATATATTTTTATCTTTTTTATTTTTTTTTTCTATTTTAGGACATTAACCACATGCATCCCAAAAATTCACTCCATTTTTTTATTAATCTCTAATTTTAGTGAAGAAATCATCTACAAAATTGCACAAATTAAGATAGTCAAAAGAACAATAAGTCTTTTACATATACAGTATTTTCTTTTTCTATAATTTAATGTATCAATTCAAAAGTTTTCTCTTATGATCATATATTTTAAATTTCCGTATATACTAATAGTTATAATGTAGAATCAACTCTCATTGTAACAAATGTTAACAATTAAATCATGCAACATCTCAAATTTAAAAAAGCATGAACCCTTTAAAAAATTGTCCAACATTTGGATGGAAACATAAAATTAATATTTTCATTCACAATGCATACAAAAAAAGAAAATTTATTTTTGAAGACTTGAAATAAATTATTTAGACCTCAATATTGTTTTTTTCATTCTTTCCTCTTCGAATATAACAAATTTATAAAATAAGTTGCACAAACAAAAACGAGTTTTCAGTTAAGTTCTAC
>Ga0307508_10001961_pt1 | contig 22498 bp, 18 predicted proteins | sample 9_EM_MG_FD_203089 | JGI IMG/M metagenome (GOLD analysis project Ga0307508, IMG submission 203089) | Populus trichocarpa ectomycorrhiza microbial communities from riparian zone in the Pacific Northwest, United States - 9_EM | ecosystem: Host-associated > Plants > Roots > Unclassified | place...
ACCACGTCTGCCGGCTGCAGTGGTCGCTGCAAGGTAAGCTGCGCGCCGGCCGCCAGCGCCGCGCTCTCTCGGTCGCCGGCCGCGATCGTGACGATGGCCAGCAGGGTCGTGCCGTGCAGGTTGATGCGCCGCAAGAAATCGAGCGCTCCTGGCGCCCCTGCGTCCAAGATGGCGAGCCTGGGTACGTAGCCGCTCGACTCCGCCAGCGCCGCGTTGCTGATCGGCACCAGCGTGAAGCCCTCGTCTTCGATGGCGCGTAGCAGCGGCGCCACGTCCGGCCCCGGCTCGAGCAGTACCAGCACCGACGAATCGGACAGCTGGAACACACCGCTATCGGCCTCGTCGCCCGGAAACTCCTGCGGATGCAGGGAAGCCGGTCGAAATGGCTTCTGAACGTTCTTGGGTATGCTCTCCATTAGGGGCCGCAGCTGCCCCCGGCAGTACGGCGCTTCCCCACCGCGATTTAGGGCCCCCGAGCCTCGTGACCCCCAGGGGCGTCAATCTCCCAGATAAAGAGCGCGGCGCCGAGCGGCGTCTCATTTTGAGGCGGCGCAGCCGATGTTCGACAGTTTCAGCGCGTTCGAGTAAATCCGCTCGCCGCCGATGATCGACGAGAACGCATTCGGGCTCTTGGTCGCCTACTTCAACGTCGAAGAGGACGAGTACGAGGGCGAGCGCGAGCAGTTCATCGAGCGCTACGCCACGTTTGCGGCGTTGATTCGCGACCGGCTGACCGAAAAGCCGCCCGGAGCTCGGGCTCGCGCCATCGATCTCGGTTATGCCTTTTACGTCGAACTGGCGGATGGCGAGCAGCACGGCGACCTGATCGGCTGGCTGCGCGAAATGCGCGCGACGCTCGCCGAGCACGATTTTGCGACGGCCGGCATGCTCACGCACGGCAGCAGCTGGGTCGACGAGCAAGATCCACGACCCGACATCGTCGATTGCGGCAGCGTGAAGCTGTTTCGCGCCTCGCGACCGAGCGAGCCGCTCCGCCGCTCGCTGTTAGCCGAGGCTGCCACGCACGGCGACGAAGAGTTGGGCGTCGAAGGCTGGGGTCCGGGGCTCTACCTCGACCTGGAAGCGGTCGAGGCGCTGGGGCGCCGGCCCAAGAATACGCCCACGATTCTGCGCAGCGGCAGGGCCGAGTTTTTTCGCGCGGGCTCGTGAGCTATACGCGGCCGGTGACGAGCCCGCTTCGCATCGGTGTGTTGGCGTCCCACGAAGGCACGACCTTGCAGGCTATCTTGGATGCCTGCGCGGCGGGGCAGCTCCCGGCCCGCGTGGTAACCGTGATCAGCAACAACTCGGACTCAGGCGCGCTGCGGCGAGCGGCCGGCGCCGGAGCGCACGCGGTGCATCTCTCGGGCAAGACCCACCCCGAGCCGGGCGCGCTCGACGCCGCCATGGTCGGGGCGCTCGAGGCCGATGGCGTCGAAGTCGTGATGCTGGCTGGCTACATGAAAAAGCTCGAGCCGGGGCTGCTCGAACGCTATCGCGGCCGCATCCTCAACACGCACCCGGCTTTGCTGCCGAAATTCGGCGGACACGGCATGTACGGCATGCGCGTCCACGAAGCGGTGCTGCGCGCGGGCGAAAGCGTTTCGGGCTCGAGCATGCACTTGGTCGACGCCGAGTACGACACCGGGCGCGTGCTGCGGCAAGCCGAAGTGCCCGTCGAAGCGACGGATACGCTCGAGACGCTCGCGGCTCGCGTGCAGGAGCGCGAACGGCGTCTGGTCGTCAGCGTGCTCGCTGAAATCGCGCAGGGCGAGCTGCTACTCGAAGGTCTCGCGCCGCGCGGAGCCTGAGCATGCCGGGCAAGGCGATCGGCTTCTGGCGCGGCTTTGCGGCTCCGTTCGGGGCCGCGCGGCAACTCATGAGCTTGCCGCGTGCGTGGCCGCTGATGCTGGTGCCGGCGTTCGTGTTCGGGCTGCTCGAGGGCGCAGTCGTATTGGCTTCTTGGCACTTTTTGAAGCCATGGGTGAGCGGGCTTGGGGCGAGCGACGGCGGAATCGGCCACGTGGGCCTTAGCGCGGTGTCTTGGCTCGCGGTCGCGTTTGCCGCCCTGGTGGGCTGGCTGGTGGCGGGTTTTTTGGCGCCGGTCGTGAGCGCGCCGGCTCTCGAGCGCATCGTTACCCTCACCGAGACCGAGCTAGCTGTGCCGGCGCGCGGCAGGCTGGGTTTCTTCGCCGAATTTTGGTGCGGCTTTCGCTCGCTGGTCATGTGTAGCGCGCTCACGCTGCCGCTCTTGCTCGCGCTGACATTGCTCGAAATGCTGCTGCCGCCGGCCGCCGTGTTCACGACTCCGCTCAAACTGCTGCTCGCCGCATTGGGCTTGGCTTGGGGCCTGTTCGACTACCCGCTCACCCTGCGGGGTATTGGCGCGCGCGAACGCTTCGCCTTCATGCGCCGACACTTCTCGGTCGTGCTCGGCTTTGGTGCAGCGTTTTCAATCGTGTTCATGCTGCCCTGCTGCGGCCTCGTGATGCTGCCGGTGGGCGTAGCGGCGGCGACGCGCCTGTATTGGGAGATCCGCGCGCCTGAGCTGAGCGGCGCGCCTTTGCCACGGCAGCTAAGCTAGATGGCAGCGATGCGACTGCAAGAGCTGATCGAGCTGCAGCGCCGCTGCCACGGAAAAAAGCGCCTGGCCGCCAGCGTCGGCGACGGCTTTCTGTATCTGAAGAACCCATTTTTCAGGCGCATTCGCGACGCGACGCTGGCCGCGGGCTTTCGCTTCACCCTGGCGGATGTCGGCGCGTACTCTGGCTTTCCGCTGATCCACCTGGATACGATCCTGAGCCAGCGCAAGATCCCCTACCGGCCGAGCTTCACCGCGCTCGAGCACCTCGAAAAGCGCCGCCCCGGCTTTTTCACGCTCGCCGACCTGCAGCAGAACCGACCGGCGCCGAACTACTTGCTGCACGAGTCGGCGCACGCCGTCGCCTTTCAGGCGCTGTTCGGTCGTCCCAAGAACGTCGGCGCCGCGCTGTCGGAGCCCGCGGCGCTGGTGAAGCTGATGCTGGGCGAGTCGTTCGCCATGACCGGCGAATACTTCGCGGCGTGCGCCGTGAGCGGACAGCCGCACGATTGGTTCTTTTCGATCAGCTCTTACCGCCACCGCACACAGCGAAAGCAGGCCGTGGGGCAGCTGCTCGAGCGGCACGGCTTCGATTTCGTCGGGCGTGCGGTGCTCTTGGCCTTTCTCTACAATAACTTTCTCGTCGATCGGCTGAGCAAGAAGCAGCTGGGTGCCCTGGCCGAAGCCGCCGACGCGGGCATCGCGCGGCGCTTGACCCCCGCGGCCCTGCGCGAGCTCGGCTCGGCGCTGAGCGGGCTGATGGTGATGAGCCCGGAGTTCCGCTATGACACGTCGCGCCTCTTTCTGAGCATGTTCGGCCGCTCCCGAAACATTCGTCGCGAGCTTACGGCCGACCCGCTCGAGCTGCTGGCCGCCGACGTTCAGGCTCAGGCAGCCGTGTCGCGCTTGATCCGGCTGTTGGCCCAGTAACCGCGCGCCATTTTCGGGTGTAATGCCCCTTAGCCGGCTGCGTCGGCTAAGAAGGAGCGAACATGGTCAGCCGTCGAGACGTCATCGGAAAGAGCGCAGCCCTGGCAGGCGCGTCGGTCATGCTAGGCCGAGCACGCGACGCCGCTGCAGGCCAAGCCGACACCACGGGTCAAGGCTGGCAGAGCTCGTACAGCGGCAGCACGTTGCCGCCCCAGAGACCCGGTGAGCCGGGCCGCGACTACACGCCGAGCATCACACCCGGCGGCGTGACCTTGCCGTTCAAAGTCGTCGATGGCGTGAAGGTGTTTCAGCTGGTCGCCGAAGAGGTCGAGCATGAGTTCGCGCCGGGCTTGAAAGCCAAATGCTGGGGCTACAACGGCCGCGTGCATGGCCCGACCATCGAGGCGGTCGAGGGCGATCGCGTGCGCGTGTACGTGACGAACAAGCTGCCCGCGCCCACGACCGTGCACTGGCACGGCGTCTTCTTGCCGAACGGCATGGACGGCGTCGCCGGGCTCACGCAGCCGGCGATCAAACCAGGTGAAACCTTCAAATACGAATGGACGTTTCGCCAGTTCGGTACCCTCATGTACCACCCGCATCACGACGAGATGACCCAGATGGCGCTCGGCATGATGGGCATGATCGTGGTGCACCCACGCCATCCGAGCGCTGGTTACAAGGTCGACCGCGACTACGCGATGCTGCTGAGCGAGTGGTTCATCAAGCCGGGCACGAGCCGGCCAGATCCAGCGAAAATGAGCGATTTTAACCTGCTCACCATCAACGCCAAGGCGTTTCCGGGCACGACGCCACTCGTCTGTCAAAAGGGCGATCGGGTGCGCCTACGTTTCGGCAATCTGGGCGCGATGGATCACCATCCGATCCACCTGCACGGCCACTATTTCAAGGTCGTCGCGACGGATGGCGGCCCCATCCCAATGAGCGCGCAGTATCCGGAGGCTACGATTTTGGTGCCCGTCGGGCAGACGCGCGACGTCGAGCTGGTCGCCGACGCGCTGGGCGACTGGCCCCTACATTGCCACATGACCCACCACGTGATGAACCAGATGGGCCACGACATTCCGAACATGATCGGCGTCAAAGCCGGCGACCTCGACCGCCGCGCGCGCCCGCTCTTGCCCAGTTACATGACGATGGGCGAAGCCGGCATGGGCGACATGGGCGACATGGGCATGCCCGTCCCGGAGAACAGCATCCCGATGGTCGGCGGCAAGGGGCAGTTCGGCACGATCACGATGGGCGGCATGTTCACGCTGCTCAAGGTGCGCGAAAAACTGAGCGATCCACACGCCGACCCCGGCTGGTATCAACATCCGCCAGGCAGCGTGGCGGCGCTGGCTACCGCAGCCGATTTGGCGCGCGACGGCGTGAAGCTCTCGGCGGAGAAGAAGTGATGCGGGGTAGCTTTCTTTTGGGGCTTTCGCTGCTCGGTTGCGCGGCGGCGCCGGTCGACTACGCCGCGCTCGATAGCGCGGCTTCGGCGCGCCAAAAGTGGCACGACGGCGCTGGGGTCCGCGCCGCCCACGACGCGAGAAAGCTGCTGCAACAGCCGCTCACGGCCGACACGGCAGCGCGCGTCGCGCTGCTCCAGAATCGCGGCGCCAAGGCGGCCGCGGAAGAGCTGGGCATCGCGCAGGCGGAGCTAGCAGCCGTACGGCGCCTGCCGAATCCGGAGCTGCACGGCGCCCTGCGTTTTCGGCACGGCACCGAACCGGACATCGACGTGATGGCGACGCTCGACGTCTCCGCGCTCTTGTTCGCGATTTCGCGCAGCAACGCGGCCGAGGCCGATGTGGCGGCCGCCAAGCTGCAAGCGGTGGGCGTGCTGGTCGATCTGAGCTTCGACGCGCGGCGCGCCTTCGTCCGCTATCAGGCGACGCTCGAGCTTTTGGAGCTGCGACAAAGCGTGCTCGACGCCTTCGAAGCTTCGGCTGCGGCCGCCGCACGCCTGCGCGAGGCAGGCAACGTCACCGAGCTCAACCTGGCCAGCGAGCAAGCCGAGCGCGAACAGGCGCGCTTGGCCTTGGTTTCGGCGCGAGCCGAAGCGGCGGTCATGCGCGAAGCCGTGAACGCCGTCATGGGCATCAGCGCCGCCGACGCCGCCTGGCAAGCGCCCAGCCACTTGCCGGAGCTGCCCCTAGCCGAGCTGCCGCTCGAAAGGCTCGAAGCGGAGGCGCTCCGCACCAGTCTGGACATGGCGGCGGCCAAGCAGCGCTTTGCGGCCGCCGCGCGCCACGCCGGCATCGCGAACGTGCGCGGCTGGCTCCCGGAGCTGAAAGCCGGCGTCAGCGCCGAGCGCAGCGGTGATTGGGGTGTTGGCCCCGCCGTGCAGCTCGAAGTGCCGCTGTTCTATCAGGGCCAAGGCGAGGTCGGCGTCGCGCGCGCGCGCATGCGCCAAGCAGAGCATTTGTACGCCGACGCCGCCGTGCAAACGCGCAGCGCCGCGCGCTCCGTGCAGAGCCGACTCGACGCGGCGCGGCGCGGCGTCGCTCACGCCCACGACGTCGTGCTGCCGCTGCGCGAGCGCGTCGTGCAGCAAACGCAGCTCGAATACAACGGTATGCTGGTCGGTATCTTTCAGCTGCTCGAAGCCAAGCGTCAGGAGCTGGCGACGGCCGAGCAGTACCTGTCGCTGCGGCGCGATTACTGGCTAGCGCGGCTCGAAGCCGAACAGCTGCTGGCCGGCCGCCGCCCCACGCCATGACTGACACGGCCAAAGACCCGGTGTGCGGCATGACCGTCAATCCGGCCAGCGCGCGCGGCGGCTCGTACGAGCACGCGGGCCAAACTTACTATTTCTGTGGTCCCCGCTGCCGCGAGCGCTTCAGCGCCGACCCGGCACGTTTCCTAGCGCCGCCATCCGCTGCGCCCGTCGCAGCGGATGGGACAGACGCCAAGCCGCCCTCAACCCCCGGCGCTCGAGCCTCAGTCCTTTACACGTGCCCCATGCACCCCGAGGTGCGCCAAAACGGCCCCGGCAGTTGCCCGAAGTGCGGCATGGCGCTCGAGCCTGTCACGCTCAGCGCCGATCAGCCCGAAGACGATTCCGAGCTGCGGGACATGTCGCGGCGGCTGCTGATCTGCGCGGCATTGACGCTGCCGACGGCGGTGCTGGGCATGCTCGAAGTGCAGCCTCTGCTGCAGCTCGTGCTCTCGGCGCCGGTCGTGTTGTGGGGCGGTTTGCCGTTCTTTCAGCGCGGCTTGGCGTCGCTGGTTTCGCGGCAGCTCAACATGTTTACGTTGATTGCGCTGGGCACCTCGGCGGCGTTCGGCTTCAGCGTGTACGCCGTGCTGTTTCCGGGGCCGCCGGTTTATTTCGAGGCTTCGGCCGTGATCGTAACGCTCGTCCTACTCGGCCAAGTGCTCGAGCTGCGAGCGCGGCGCGCGACGTCGGGCGCGCTGCGGGCGCTGCTCGGCTTGTCACCCAAGACCGCGCGGCGCGTGAGCGGCGACGGTCGCGAGCTCGACGTGCCGCTCGATCAGGTCAAGGTCGGCGATCGACTGCGCGTGCGCCCCGGCGAGAAAGTGCCGGTCGACGGCAGCGTGCTCGAAGGCTCGAGCGCGGTCGACGAATCGAGCATCAGCGGTGAACCGTTGCCGGTGGAGAAGACGCTGGGCGCGCGCGTCGTGGGTGGAACGCTCAACGGGCAAGGCAGCTTCGTCATGCAAGCCGAGCGGGTCGGGCAAGAGACGCTGCTGGCGCAAATCGTGCGCCTGGTGGGCGAAGCGCAGCGCAGTCGCGCGCCGATTCAACGCTTGGCCGACGTCGTGAGCAGCTGGTTCGTGCCGGCGGTGGTCGCCTCCGCGCTGATTACCGCGGCAATTTGGGGAATTTGGGGGCCGGAGCCGCGCGCCGCTCACGCGCTCGTCAACGCCGTCGCGGTGCTGATCATCGCTTGCCCCTGCGCGCTAGGGCTGGCAACTCCGATGTCGATCATGATCGGCACCGGACGTGGCGCCGGCCTCGGCATCCTGATCAAGCGCGCCGACGCGCTCGAGCAGCTCGAGCAGGTCGACACCCTGGTCGTCGACAAGACCGGCACGTTGACAGAGGGCCGGCCTCGGCTCGAAGCGGTCGTGCCGGTGGACGGCTTCGACTCCGCGAAATTGCTGGCGCTGGCGGCCAGTCTCGAGCGAGCCAGCGAGCATCCGTTAGCCTCTGCGATCGTAGCCGGTGCCGAGACGCGCGGGCTGAGCTTGCAGGCGGCGAGCGACTTTCACGCCGAAAGCGGCAAGGGCATTCGTGGAGTCGTGGGCGGTCAAACGCTGCTGGTCGGTACCGAGGCCTTCCTGGCCGAGCAGCAGGTGTCCGCGGCATCGCTGCAGGCAGAAATCGCCGAGCGGCGCCGGGACGGCCAAACGGTCGTGCTCGTCGCCGTGGACGGCGCTCTGGCCGGCCTGCTTGCCGTCACCGATCCCATCAAAGCGTCGGCTGCCGCCGCGCTCAGCGAGCTGCGCCGGCTGGGCCTACGCATCGTGATGCTGACCGGCGACAGCGCCGCCACGGCGCAGAGCGTCGCCGGTCGTTTGGGCATCGACGAAGTTCACGCCGACGTGTTGCCAGCTCGAAAGCACGCCATCGTGAGCGAGCTCAAGCGCCAAGGCCGAAAGGTCGCGATGGCCGGCGACGGTACCAACGACGCCCCGGCGCTGGCGGCCGCCGACGTCGGCATCGCCATGGGTACCGGCACCGACGTAGCCATTCAGAGCGCCGGCATCACGCTCGTGAAGGGCGATCTCGGCGGCGTGGTGCGGGCTCGGCGGCTCTCGGTCAGCGTGATGCGCAACATTCGCCAGAACCTGGCGTTTGCCTTCGTCTACAACACGCTCGGTATTCCGCTGGCCGCTGGGCTCTTGTACCCATTCTTCGGGCTCTTGCTCAGCCCCATGCTCGCCGGCGCCGCCATGGCGCTGAGCTCCGTTTCGGTCATCGGCAACGCCTTGCGCCTGCGTCGCGCCTGAGCCGTCACTCAGAACGTGCCCGAGAGGCCGAACGAAACGCCGCCGGTCGGCAGGGCCGACGCGCCGAGACGCAGCTTGAGCCCGGGATCGTCGTGATAGAGCCGCAGCACGCGCTCGGTCGGAGTCTCGACCGAAAGTACGTAGAAGCCGAGGCCGCTCATCAGCGCCGCGCTGCCGTAGAGCAGCGTGTACGTGCCGGGTTGTCTCTTGTCGTCGACCACGAGCCCAATGGTGGTGGCGGTCGCAGTCGCTACGGCCAGGCTCTCGGTCACCCAGAACGCCAGCTGGCGACGGCTTTTCTCGGCGTGCGCCACGTCTTGCAGGCGGTCTTCCGTGTGTGCGAAGGCCAGCGAACGGTTGCCGCGCTGCGCGCGTAGCTCGGCCTCGAAGGTTTGGCGCGCCTTTTCGCCCGGGCCGTCGCTCAGCGCCAAATACAGGCCGCCAGCGCCGAGCAGCGCTCCGGCCGAGGCGAAGCCAATCGACGCGCCTTTGGTCATTTTCGGGTCGGTGAATTGACCCGCCACGGCGGCGCCCGCCGTAAATAGACCCATCACACCGAACACGATGCCGCCGCTGCGGCGCTGCGTGCGATCGACGTCGGCCAGCGCCGTGAGGTAGTTGCTCATGCGCGTGATGTCGTCGTCGCGCACGCCGAACACCGGCGCGGGCTGCTCGCTGCTCGTCTTCAGGTAGCTGGCGTAGGCGGCTGGCCCGTAGGGTGACGCGAACAAGCTGCCGAACAGCTGGTCGCCGCGCGCGGCCAGGCGCGGTGATTCGGCGGGCGAGTCATTGATCGCGATCGGCGCCATGCCGCTCGGGAAGCGGTGCTCGACCACTGTCGGCGGCACGCCCGACGTGACGGCGGCCGTCTGCACGAACAGCGAAAGCTCTTGGTCGCTTTCGGGCAACGTGACGCTCAGCTCACCTCGCTCCTTGTTCAAATCGACCAGCCTCTCGCCGCTCGCGTCGCGTACCCAAATTCTGGCCTGCTCGGTGCCGAGCGCTACGTGCCTACCCTGCAGCGAGCGCGCCGAAAACAGGCTTGCTTGCTGATTGCCACGCGGCCCGCTGACGTAGATTTGCGGTCGCAAGCTTTCGCGTGGAATGCCGTGGTTGGCCTCGGTCACGAAGCCCGCCAGCTCGGCGTAGGTGACGGTGCCGTCGCGGTTCACGTCGGCGGCACCTGTCAGGCCCGAGCGCACTTCGTGGCTGAACACGCCCGACTCCAGCTCCGACCACTCGAACACTTCTTCGTCGCTGTTCGTCGACAAAAACAGGCCGACCTCGGGGTGCCTGGCCGAAAACCCGAGCGCCATGTCCTGCGGCGTCGCCCAGCGTCGTCCGCCCGGCTTACGCGGATTGATCACGAAGAACGAGTTGCAGCTGTCGAGCAGCACGTGCTTGTTGTCGGCCGGAATTTTCTCGATGATTTCGCGTTCGATGAAGCCGCCGTCGATGCGCGCGTCTTCGAGGTGCAAGTAGCCGCGTCCACCCGCGACCTCGCCGTGACCGGCGAACACGAAATACAGCTGCGTGCGCTCGCCCAGCGCGTGCGCTGCCAGCACGGCCTTCTGCAGCTTGGTGGCGGCGCGCAGTAGCTCGGCTTGCGTCGCCGGTCGCGCGACGTCCTTCAGGCCCGGATACAGGCGTGCGCTCATGCGGTCGAAGGTCGTGAGCAACTCGACGGAGGCGCTAGCGCCGGCGGCGCGAAACAGCCGGTAGTAGCGAGCGGCGTCGTCGTCCGCGTATTGCAGGTCGGGTAGCGCCAAGCTCAAGCTGCGATTGTTGGCGACCACGAGCGCGAACGTGCGCGTGATCGGCTCGGCCTGCGCCAGGCGAGCAGGCAGCGACGCTAGCAGCGCGCCCAACAAGATCAGCAGTTTTGTCAGCGGGCGTGCCATGTGCATCTCCATTCTTCGACCTCGGCATCGGGGAAAAGCTCGGGCACGCTCCGCGTATCCGCCCCCAGCTTGTCTTCGACGCTTTTCACGTCGAAAGGTGCGCGGCTCAACAACGCGTACACCCGCAGCGTTCCGGGCGCCGGATTCTCCGGCTCTGCCACCTCGGGCAAGACACGCTCGGTGACCTGACGCGCCAGCTTGAGCGACGTCGGGTTCGCGCTTTCGTCGACGTAGGCCGGATGCAGCCAATGCACGGCGTGCTGCTCGTCGAGCGCGAACACCATCAAATACGCGTCGCGTGCCAACGGATTGGAGTAGCGGATCAAGATACCGTCACCCGGCCTTAGCGTCGCGCCCTCCAGCAACGGCGGCGCCATGCCCGGCGCCGCATGGCCGACGAACGCCTGCACGGTGGCCGCGAGCGCGCCTTCGGTGCCGCGCGCGGCGATGCTGCCGCGGACCCCTCGTTCTTGGGTCGGCGCCGAGCTGGGCCAGGCGCTGAATCGCAGCGTAAACGCCGCGGCCAGGGCCAACGCGGCTCCGAGGCCCCCAATCGCCGCGCGCAAGCTCGCGGGTTTTGCTGGGCGCTCGGCCTCGGCTTCGATCGTACAAGCCGCCATCACGCTCGCCACGAAGTCGTCCTCCGAGAGTCCAGCGCTGGGGCTGACGCGCAGCTCACGCAGCTGATCGGCGAATCTGGTCATGCTTCGTTCTCCCGGCGCAGTAGCCTGCGCAGCTTGATCAGTCCCAAGAAAACGCGCGAGCGCACGGTGGCTTCGGGCTCGCCGAGCAGGCTCGCGATTGCGGCGTATTCGAGCTCGGCGCTGTAGCGCAGCAGCAGAGCCTCGCGCTGCGGCTCGGGCAGCTTGGCGAGACCCGTCTGCACGTGCTCGTGACGCTCGCGCAGCGCGAAGCGGTCGGAAATGGGGGCGCGCTCGCCCGCGGGGTTGGGGTCGGCTTCGACCAGCGCGAGCCGGCGACCCTCCGAGCGCTGCTGGTTCTTGCAGCGGTTGGCGGCGATGTGAAAAAGGTAAGCTTTGAGCTTGCCCTCGGGGAGGTACCGGCTCCGCCGTCGCCACAGCTCGACGAAACATTCTTGTGCCAGGTCGTCGCCGTGCGCGCTATTGCCGCACCAGCGCGCGCAGTAGGCACGCACGCGAGCTTGATGGCGGCGCACCAGGACCTCGAACGCCGCGCGCTCGCCCGCCGCGGCGAGCCGCATCAGCTCGTCGTCCGCGCGCTCGTCCGCGGGCAGGGGCAGGGGCGCTTGGCGCACGGCTTCCGATCCTCTCGATCCCATCGCCGGGCTAACACCGCCCGATCAGCCGACGTTTGAGGAAAATGCATTGCCAGTCACGTTTCCGCGCGCCACGCGGCTAACTATCGAATTTCAATAGCTAATCAGGAAGGCGTTCTGAATCCCTTTTGCCCAGGAATCTAACGGCGTTGGCTCGCAGGTAGGTTTGGGCGGTGGGTAGCAGCGGCGAAGCGGCTGGCCTGCATGTCTCGCGCCTAAATGGGTGCGCCGGCCGCCCGCTAACCCCCGCACAACGGATAACAAGTATACGCGGTTGCGACCAAGTCGTATCGGCACGCAGCGTCGGGGCCACATAGGCCCTTCGCCGGAGACCTGCCGTCGCAGCTGTCCATCGGCGTCGTACAATACATGCCCACCACGGTTGACGACGCCGGGCAGCTGCCCGTTATCGTTTCGAGGCAGGCGCCACCGTCCGGGCAGTCCGCGTCCGCGCGGCAGTCCGCAGGCACGCAGCGACTCTCGTTGCTGTCCGGCCTACATAGGCACGCCTTGCCATTCCCGCAGTCGGAGTGTCGCGAGCATTCGAAATGAGGCCCACCGGGAACGCATCCCAATGGCGGACCTACGGGGTCTTGGCTGCTACCCGCGGCGGACGAGCCCCCGACCTGATCGCCAGCTCCTCCACCGAGCGCCGTGGTGTTCCCGCCGTTCACGTTACCACCGGCCGACGGGCTCTTGGTGGTACTTCCGCCACACGCCGCGAGCCCAACCATCATCACGAGGACGCTGACCCGTCGCATGAGGGGAAACGTAGCACTGCAAGGGGCGAGGTGCCTCAGTCGGCGCGCGTGCGCATTGCTGGCATCTCTGTGCAGAGCGGCGCGCAGGCGAAGCGCTTGGAGTCCGTGTCGAAAATGCACGCCTGGTCGGAAGCGTTGCCACAGCTGCCCGCTCCCGGAGCGCATTCGTCCTTGGGTGACGAACAATGCAGACCAATCCGTGAGCTCACGCACGTCAGGTCACCAGCTTGGCGCTCAACCGTTTCGGTGCAGCTGCCTCCGGCGCAGTCGTCGTCTGTCCGACAATCCGCTGGTACGCAGCCGCTGTATCCGCCGTCTGGACGGCAGACGCAGGCTTCGTTCGTAGCGCAGTCGGCGCTGGTTTGGCACTTCATGTCCCGACCGGCACCACACTCGGCGACGGCCCGGCCGGCACGCGCCGCAGCACCCTTCGCGACAAAGTCGGCCGCAAGATTCGAGCCCACGTCGCCACGCGCACGGCCCAGCTCGGAGACGCTCGCAGTTCGGGTACCAGGCTTGGTGGGAGCGTTGACGGGCGGGATCACGCCTTTCGCGGCACCGCCAACGGGCGCAGCCCCGGTCGAGAGGCTCGCTACTTCTCGACCAGGGCTATCCTTGGACTCAGGAACGCGGTTGCAGGACGCGAGCAAGACGAAACCGAGCGAAACAAAATATGCCTTCATTTGTCGCATTCCTCACGGCCAGTTGACGGTCCAAAATTCGTCGACGTGCGTGGGCGCCAAGGCGGCGCTGAGCAGACCGCTATACCCGTCGATGATGTCGCCAGTGGAGTCGACCGCTGACATGACCCAAGTTCCATCCAAATAGCCCCACAAAGAGGCTCCACGCATACCGATGCCGACCGTATGAGGCGTCGCCCAGTCGAAGGACGCAGGCAGCGTGTACGCTCTGGAACGCGACGGAATTCTTCGCGGAAGAAGACACGCCCGATGGAGGGTGTGGCGCCGGTGCGCGACGCCCTCGACGAGCACGCACCACCGGGGCGCCCCGTAGCTCCGCCACCGCTGGTAGTTTGATGCGGTCACTGCGCGCAAGCTCAAGCCGAAGCGCGCAGGCGTCGCATCGAGCGCTACGGTACCTTCCATGGCACGCTGGCGCCGCTGCGTATCGTCAAGCGAGACGCCGCTGCTCGACAAGGTCAAGCCGGGTGGGGTCGTGGGGGGTCGTGGGCACCGTGCTCGCCCCGCCTGCCGGCGCAAAGGAGCAGGGGCTGCGGGTGCAAGCGATTCTCGCTCATCCTGATGCAGAGCGATGGGCCGAGCTGGGCGAGGCCGTCGTGAAGGGCACGCTGGTGCTACCCGTCGAACGGAGCTTGCCGCTGTCTCGAGGGCGTGTGGCCCAGCACATCGCAGAAGGCGGCGGAATCGGCAAAATTCTGCTCGTGGCCTAGCTAGCAGCGGCTGATTTGGTATGAAGGGCCGTGGAATTGACGACCCTCGCCCTGCTGCTGGCGCAGATCGCGGCGATCCTCTTGGCCTCGCGTGCGCTCGGGCTTTTAACACGCTGGCTGGGCCAACCTATGGTCATCGCCGAGATGCTGGCCGGCATCGCGCTCGGGCCGTCGCTCTTGGGCCTGGTGTTCCCGCACGCCTTCGAGACGCTGTTCCCGACCGCTTCGCTGGGTGTCCTCAAGACGCTGAGCCAGCTCGGGCTCGTGCTGTTCATGTTCTTGGTCGGGCTGGAGCTGGACCCGTCGCTCTTGCGCGGCCGCCGCGCCGCTTCCATTGCCATCAGCCACACCAGCATTGCATTGCCTTTCGCACTGGGCGTCGGTGCCGCGTGGTGGCTGCGCGGCCCCTACGCGCCGCGCGAGGTGTCATTTCTTTCATTCGCGCTGTTCTTGGGCACCGCCATGAGCGTGACGGCGTTTCCGGTGCTGGCGCGCATCTTGACCGAGCGCGGGCTGCTGCAATCGCGCGTCGGAGCGATCGCGATAGCGTGCGCCGCTGTCGATGACGTCACGGCGTGGTGCCTGCTCGCGTTCGTCGTGGCGATAGCTCACGCCCACGCGCTGACCGACGCCTTGTGGACGGCCGGGTTGTCGGCGCTATTCTGCGCGTTCATGTTACTGGTCGCGCGCCCACTGCTGCGGCGCTGGGGCGAGCGCGTAGAAAAGGGCCCAGGGCTGACGCCCGCGGTCGTCGCCGGCGTCCTGTTCCTGCTGCTGGTTTCGAGCGGGCTCACCGAGGTCATCGGCATCCACGCGCTGTTTGGCGGCTTCCTGTTGGGTGCCGTGATGCCCAAGGGCACGGGCCTGGCCAAGGCGCTGGCCGCCAAGCTCGAGTCAGTGGCGGTGCTGCTGCTCTTGCCGTTGTTCTTCGCTTATAGCGGCATTCGCACGCGCCTCGGGCTCGTCAGCGGCACGGCAGATTGGCTGGTCGTGGCCGGCATCATCGCCCTGGCCACGCTCGGCAAGTTTGGGGGCAGCGCCGTCGCTGCGCGCCTCACCGGTCTGCGCTGGCGCGAAGCCAGCGCGATCGGCGTGCTGATGAACACGCGCGGCTTGATGGAGCTCATCGTGCTCAACATCGGCATGGATCTGGGCGTCATCACGCCCACCATGTTCACCATGTTGGTGTTGATGGCGCTGGTCACGACCTTTGCGACCACGCCGGTGCTGCACTGGGTCTATCCCGACCGCGAGCTGTTGCGCGAGACGGACGCCGCGCTGCTCACGCGGACCTGAAGCTCGCCAGCGGCTCCGACCGGTTCGACGAATGGCGCGCGATGCTCGCCCCTACCACGCTTGCGCGTCGGCTGGGGATCACGCACGATGCCCCAGTCATCGTGAGCCCTTCGCGCATCGTGATCATCGGAGCCGGTCTCGCCGGCCTGGCCGTCGCAGCGCGGCTGAGTTTTGCCGGCCGCGACGTACTGGTGCTCGAGGCTGCGTCGCGCGCAGGTGGCCAGATTCACACGTTGCGCGAGGCGGGGCTGGTGGTCGAGCTGGGCGCCGAAGGCTTCGTCGCGCGCAGCCAAGCCGTGCCGGCGCTGTGCCGCCTGCTCGGTATCGAAGGCTCGCTCGTCGAGCAGCTCAGCACCGACACTTACGCGGTCGAAGCCGGCAGTCTCGAGCTCTTGCCGCCTGGCGAGGCAGCGCGTCGCCTCGGCTTTCAAGTTCCGGTCGAGGAGCTCGGTCGGGGCATTCGTTCGCTGGCACTCGGCATGGGCGAGCTGACCGACGCGCTCTTGGCTCGCATCGGCAGCGAGCGGGTTCGCGTCGAACGTGGCGCACGAGCATTGACGCGAGACGGGCACGCGCTGCTCATCGAGCTTGGCGACGGCAGCCGCGAAAGCGCCGCAGCCGTGGTGCTGGCAGCGCCGGCCCGGCAAGCCGCCGAGCTACTCGCCGTCGTGGCGCCGGCCGAAAGTGCAGCGCTCGCGGCGGCGCCGCTACTGTCGAACGTCAGCTGCAACCTGCTCTACCGGCGCGCACAGTTCGCTGACTATCCGGCGGGTAGCGGCCTGATCTTTCCAGATAGCTTCGCGGACGTTGGACTCCGGGCGCTAAGCCTAGTGGATCACAAGTTTGCGGGCCGAGTGCCCGCCGAATATTCGCTGCTGCGGGTGTTCTTTCGACCCGTGGCCGACACGCTCAACTCCTGGAACGACGAACGCTTCGCGTGGGAAGCTGCCAAGGCCGTGGCTCGCGTGCTGACCGTAACCGGCGAGCCCGAACGCGCGTGGGTGTCGCGCTGGGCGGACGCGCTACCTGTGTTCACGCCGGCGCACCAGTCACAAGCGGCCGCAGCTGATCAAGCGCTGCAGCGGCTGGGCATTCACCCGACAGGTTCGGCCTTTCACGGTGCCGGCATCGACGCGGCCGCCGCCTCAGCGGCGCTGGTCGCAGCGCGTCTCGGCGCCTAGCTGGGCGGTGAGGACCGCCCAGCGGCTCCGGCGTTTGCCTTAGGGCCCGCGAAAGGCCAAGTCAGTCGCCCTCGCGGTCGATGCATCCCGGCTGGCGTCGTTGCTCCTCAGTTACATACCTGCAGTATGCGCCTTCGTCGCGCCTCGCCATCCGGGCGCCTCGGCCGCGATCATCGACCGACTTAGCCCTTCGCGGGCCCTTAGTCGGGTATTGAAAAAGTGGGCTGCCCAACTGCAGCCTAACTCGCAGAAGCTTCCGTGCCGGCAGCGGGCTGTCTCGTGTTCGCGAGGTTCACTGGCGTCCGTACGGCTTTGCCCGGAGACGACACGGAAGTTTCTGCGATGCGAGCTGCGAGGTGGCCGCCCTTTTTCAACACCTGCTAGATTGGCATCGCCATTCCGCACAGCGCGCTCGAGTTTGAGGAAAGATCGCGGCATCGCATGGCATCAAATGATTCTATCCGATCACGGAATTTCGCCGGACTTTTCGAGAGCGGTGCCCGGCCGCCGACCTGTGATGAAGCCTGAGGGCTGGGGCAGTGCTCGGCCAGCACCGCGGCCGCTCGACAGGGCACGGCGCTCGGTCCAGCATGCGGCCGATGCGCCCTGGTTTCCGCTGGTCCGAAGCGCGTGAGCCTCACGCCGAAAGGCGCCGGCTCATGCTGCAAAAGTACCCGCAGCTCAAGCAGCTGTACGGTCCGTGTTGGCGCACCAAATACGTGTGCAGCGCGCTGGTAGCGGCGCAATTGTGGCTGGCTTTCGAGCTGCGCGCGGCGTCCTGGTGGCTGATTTTGGCGGTGGCGTACGGCGTGGGCGGCGTCATCAATCAGGCTTTGCTGCTGGCCATTCACGAGCTGAGCCACAACCTAGCGTTCAAGAAGCCGCTGGCCAATCGCGCGTTCGCGCTGTTCGTCAACTTGCCGGTGGGCGCGCCGGTGGCGGAAACATTTCGCTACTATCACCTGCTGCATCACACCCACCAGGGTGACGAACAGCTCGATACCGACCTGCCGACCGAGCTAGAAGGAAGCATGCTGCAGCGCCCGACTACCAAGCTGCTCTGGCTGGCTGGGCAAGGGTTTGCGTACGCGCTGCGACCGCTGTTCGTGCATCCGAAAAAACCGAGCGCGGCCGAGCTGTTCAATTTCGCCCTGCAGGTCGGCTTCAACGTTGCCGTTTTCTATTTCTGGGGTGGCAAGGCGCTCGCGTACTTACCCATCAGCTCGCTGATCGTCATGGGCCTGCACCCGATCGCGGGGCACTACATCTCCGAGCACTACGTGTTTCGCGACGGGCAAGAGACGTACTCTTACTACGGGCCGCTCAATCTGCTGGCGTTCAATGTCGGCTACCACAACGAGCACCACGATTTTCCGTACATTCCAGGCTCACGCCTCGCGCGACTACGCGCCCAGGCGCCGGAGTTTTACGACAGCTTGCACTCGCACAGCTCGTGGGCGCTGACACTCTGGCGCTTCGTGACCGAGCCGCAACTCGGTGGCTACAGCCGCATCAAGCGCCGCCGCGGCGTCGCCGCCGCCGCCGCCAGCGGCGAGTGACTCCTCAAAATTCGGTCAAGGACAGGTAGGGCTTGGGGTATAGCTTCCGCGTTGGCCTGGACCTCCTCAAGCTCCAAAAATAAGCTCTCCGCTGCCGAACGCGCGTCGCTCGCGCGTCTCTCGAACGTGCGCGCTCAACGCGAGCCGTTCCAGTCCTTGAGCCGACTCTTGATCGCCGACACGCTCGCTCAGCACTTGCCCGAAGCGGGCCGCGTCGTCGAAATCGGGATGGGGGACGGTCAGCTGTACGACCGGCTACCCGCGGCGCTGCTTCCGCGCGTGCTGCACACCGAGCCGCAGGCGGCGTCGAGTCGCAGTTTTCGAAAACAGCACCCAGAGCTGGTCGTGGCTCAAGCGCCGGCCGAGCGCCTGCCCCTCGAGGCGGGCGAGGCGGCGGCGGTGGTGGGTCTGTGTGTGATGGACGTGGTGCCCGACCCGGCGGCGGTCGTGCGGGAGCTGGCGCGGGTGCTGCGTCCGGGCGGGCGCTTCATCCATTGGCTCGACATGTCCACGGTGCTGACGCCGGTCGTGGCCTCGGTCGCGGGCACTGACCTGCTGCTCATTCCCAACGTGTTCGCTGATCCAGCGGAGGGGGACTGGCCCGAAGACTTGTTTCTGCTGCCCGCGCAGCAATTGGCCATGATAGTGGCGATTTTGCGCGAGAGCGGCCACCCGTTCGCGCGCCCGCTCGGGCAATATTTGGCGCTGTTTACCACGTCACCCTTGGCAGTGGGGACCGCCGCCGCCGAGCTGATTCAGTTGCAAGACGACTCGGCCTTGCGGAGCGCGCTCAAGGGCGCCTTTCAGGCGGCATTCGCGGCCGCAGATCCCGAGCTCCGCCGTGGGCTGGCGAGCTTTCAGGGGCGCCCGATCTCGTCGGCGCGTCACTTCGAGCAGCGCATGCGCGGCTGGTTCAGCGTTGAAGCGGGATTTCAGATCGAAGAGTCGACGCTGCTTTGCCGTTGGCAGCGCGCGCCGCGCGGCGAGTTTGCTTATATGAGCTGCTGCGTCGGAGAGCAGCGCAAGCTGCCTTACGTTCCCGAAACTTTGCTGTGTCCTGATGCAGCCGAAAACGCCGCTGAGCGCGACGAAACGCACACGCTCCTCGAGCTCGGCGTCTTCGCATTCGTCGCCAGCCGAATTTGATGCTGCGCTTCGAAGTGGAAAAAGCACGCGCTGAATTGAAGAAAACAGGCGGGGAGTCCCCTGGACCAGTCACATGTCAGCAAGGCGGCTTTGGCCATGACTCGCCGGTTTTCGTTGGCGGCGCCACGCGCCCTGGGGCTGGTAGCTGCGGTGGCCGCGCTCGCGGCGAGCCTCGGCAGCACGGCCTGTACTGGAATCCTGGATAACGGAGCCTCGACGGGGCCAGGCATGGCCAGCGGCGGCTCCGGCACCGTGGCGACCGCCGGGGGCAGTAGTGCCGGCACCACCACGACCATGCCGCCGCCCGGGGGCGGCGCCCCTTCAACGACCGTGGCCTCGGGCTACAAGGCCATCCATCGCCTGAACAACAACGAGTACAACGCTACCGTCAAAGACGTGCTCGGCACCACGCTGGTACCGGCCAACGGGTCCTGGCCGGTCTACGAGCTAAACGGCTTCGACAACATGGCCGAGGTGCAGATCGTCGACCAAGACCAATACCAGCGTTACTTCGACGCCTCGAGCGCGCTCGCCACCGACGTCTTCGCGCAGGCAGCGTTCAAGACCAAGTTCATCACCTGCGCCACGCCCGACGAAGCGTGCGTGACGAGCATCATCGGCAAACTGGGCCTGTACCTGTTCCGGCGCCCGCTCGCCGCGACCGAAGTCGCCAACTACAAGACGGTGTACACGGCTGCACAGGGCCAGGGCGAAGCCCACGAAGGCGCGCTCAAGTACGTGCTGAGCGCGCTGCTCTCGAGCTCCGAGTTCATCTACCGCATGGAGTTCGATCCGAACCCCAATTCGGCCGACAAGCACCCGCTCAGCCCCTACGAGCTGGCGACGCGCCTGTCATACTTCTTGTGGAGCACGGCGCCCGACGACGCCATGCTGGCGGCCGCAGCCGACAGCTCGCTCGCCAAAGACGCCACGCTGACCTCGACCGTGGACCGGATGCTCGGCAACGCCGACCACGAAACTCGTTTCGTTCAGAACTTCTACGGTCAATGGCTCGGCGGTCGGCGCGTGGCCGAGCACGCCGTCGCCCCCGATGTGTACACCGCGTGGAATCCGGCCCTGGCCGACTCGCTCGCTCAGGAGATGTACGCCTACTTTGCCGATTTTCTGAACACCGACCGTTCTTGGCTGGAGTTCCTGACGGCCGACGAGAACTTCGTCGACGCGCCGCTCGCCGCGCTCTACGGCATGCCAGCGCCCACGGGCGGCCGCCAAAAAGTGACGGTCACGACCGACAAGCGCGTCGGCTTCTTGGGTCTGGGCGGCTTTTTGGCCCAGTCGTCGCTCGATCGGCGCACGTCGCCGACTTTGCGCGGCCGCTGGATCATGATCAACCTGCTCTGCACGCATCCGCCGTCTCCGCCGGCGAACGTACCCAAGATCGAAGTGGCGGCCGGCATGACCGACCTGTCGAAGGGCAACGTTCGCGCCATCCTCGAAAAGCACCGCGCCAACGCGACGTGCTCCAACTGCCACGCGCTCTTCGATCCGTACGGCTTGCCGCTCGAGCAGTTCGACGGCATCGGCGCCTACCGCACCACGTATGCCGACGGCTCGACCATCGTGCCCGACACCAAGCTGGCCGACGGCACGGAGCTGACCGGCATCAGCGAGCTGGCGGACTCGCTGAGCAAAGATCCGCGCTTCAAGCAGTGCGTCGCGGACAACATGTACAGCTACAGCCTGGGTCGCATGGTGGCCGACAACGACCGCGGCGCGCTGGATTCGATTCAAGCGACCTGGAACGACGGCAAGAGCGCCCCGTCGATTCGACGGTTGATCGACGCCATCGTGCTCGGAGACAGCTTTCGCACTCGCAGCGGCCAAGCCGCGCCATGAGGAATTGAGAGATGAACCGACTAGTTTCGCGAAGGAACGTCTTGCGTGGCACGGGCGTTGCGCTGACCTTGCCGTGGATGGAGTCGTTGGCGCCGAAGGTCGCGCGCGCCGGCGTCGACGCGCGCAAGCGCTATTTGCCCATCTTCTTGCCCAACGGCGCCGCCGAGCTCTGGAAGCCGTCGGGCATGGGTGCCGCTACCGCCTGGAAGCTGTCGGGTGTGCTCGAGCCGCTGACGCCGTTGAAGGCCAAGGTCACGGTGCTCAGCAACATGGAGAACGGCACGTCGTTCAACGCCAACAGCAGCTCCAGCGTCGAGCCGAGTCACGGCCGGCAGCCGGGCGCCTGGCTGACCTGCCAAGACCCGGGCGTGATTCGCGGACAGCTCGGCTTGGCGGAAGCCAATCTGCCCTCGATCGATCAACGCATCGCCAAGTTCTTGAAGGGCCAGACGCCGATTGATTCGCTGCAGGTGGGTCTGTCGACGGCCTACAGCTTCTGCGACAGCCAGCCCTGCTCGAACAGCCGCACCGTCTCGTGGAACGACAAGAACCTGCCGATGTACAAGCTGGTGGACCCGCTCGAGGTCTTCAACAAGCTGGTCGGCGTGGTGATGACCACGACCCCGGGCACCACCCCGATGCCGGACCCGACAGTGCAAAAGCGCCTGGCGATGAACAAGAGCGTGCTCGACGCCGTGATCGCCAACACGACGGCTACGCGCGCGCGTTTGGGCGCGCAAGATCAGCACCGGCTCGACGACTTTCTCGATTCCGTGCGCGCCGTCGAGAAGCAGGCGACGTCGGCGTCGATGGGCATGGGCGGCATCGCCTGCACCCCAATCGCCAAGCCTACGATTTCGAGCACGACCAATCCCATCAACAACAACAACTACGCGCGCCAAACCACGGGCACCTACAACAAGGGTACCCACGCCGACGTCATGAACGACCTGATCACGATGGCGTTTCAGTGCGACGCCTCGCGCATCATCACGTACATGCTCGAAGACGAGCGCTCCGAGTTCGCCTACGACCACGTCACCCGGCGCACCTTCACGCAAGACAGCTCGACGCAGACCAGCGGAACCTGCCCCGAGTATCACAACGGCGGGCAGCACGGCGACCAGAACGACTTTGCCAGCATCACCTGGTGGAACGTCGGCGTGGTGGCCAAGCTTGCCACCAAGCTCGACGCGATCGTGGAAGAGAACGGCAAGACCGTGCTCGACAACACGCTCATCATGTTTGGCGGCGCCATGCACGGCAGCGACCACGCCTGCAATCACCTACCGCTTGCGCTGATTGGTAGCGGTGGCGGTACCTTCAAGACCGATCAGCACGTGCAATTCAGCACGCGCTGGCTGCGCGACCTGCACTACACGGTCATGTCGAGCATGTACGGCATGACTGGCGACGACGTCGATAAGTTCGGCGTCGAGCGCGCCAACCTGCCCAAGACGCTAATCAAAGAGATTCTCGCGACTTAGGGCCCGGGAATGGCTAAGTCGATCGCCCTCGCGGTCGATGCATCCCGGCTGGCTTCGTTGCTCCTCAGTTACATACCAGCAGTATTCGCCGTCGTCGCGCCTCGC
>Ga0307508_10001962_pt1 | contig 22485 bp, 25 predicted proteins | sample 9_EM_MG_FD_203089 | JGI IMG/M metagenome (GOLD analysis project Ga0307508, IMG submission 203089) | Populus trichocarpa ectomycorrhiza microbial communities from riparian zone in the Pacific Northwest, United States - 9_EM | ecosystem: Host-associated > Plants > Roots > Unclassified | place...
ATTCGTGACGACGTAAAAGGCTTCATCGGAATGTTTGGTGATCATGGTATCATCGATGATCCCACCGTGCTCGTTGAGGAGCACGGAGAGCGTCGAGGAGTAAGGAATAAGTGTCGCGAGCGACGACGGCGTGAGCCACTCAAGAAAGGCGGTTGCAGTTGGACCACGGAAACTGCAATCGATTCATGAATGTGAACACGATTCAGTGTTTCCGTGGTGAGATGAGGGGCATGCGATACGAAACACAACGTTGGCGTACTTTGACTGAACCATGTGCCCGACGTCAAACAAGCCCACGCTGGTGCGCACATGTGTGTGACTGGCGACTGCAGCCGGAAAATGACATGGTGGTCAAGGACACGAAACGTGGCAGGCAGCCAGTCTCACGACCCACCTTGACCAACAGAACCGTATGAGAGCGGCATCGAGTAACCTGCAAATGGGACCATCTTGGCGCCACGTTCGATGTGAAAGTCGTAGAGACCCGTCTTTCGGAGCTACGTGCGAAGCCCTGGTTAAGAAAAGCGTGTTTTTTGTCTGTCTCAAGTGGGACTCGCCGTTTCGGTAGACGTTGCGACGCCCCTCGTGGATCGAGTTTGAACCCATGTCAAGGCGTTACGAGAAGATGCGGGTAGAAAGAGACGTCTCAAAGTCAACATGTTGGTCGTAGAATGACCTGTAAAGCGTTGCCAGCACTCAGTTCTGCGGCATTCCGCCCTTCTCCGTAAGGTCGGTTTGCCGTTTTGGTATTCAAGTTGTATATGGCAGCACAAACCTTACCACATTGAGGGGCAATGTATGTACTATTCTCAACTTTTTCAGTAAGTGCTGTTCCAACGTAACTTCAAAGCGTGAAACTCGAGGGGTGTTTTACTGTAACTTGAAACGATCTAATCTCGCTTTCTGTCACAGGGATCCAACTACGACGGCCCACTGGTCCAGGTAAATTTCATGGATCAACGTTTTTCGTCAACGTTTCAACGGCGAGGATACTCCCCGCAAGAATGTCCCTTATATACTTAATCTCCTCCAATTGCAGGTCGCAGTCGTCAAGCAATAACGTTACATGCTGTGCTGCACTGCGATGATGCTTAGCGGCTCTTGTCATAACGCGCGGAGCGTCTTATAAATTCACCAATCAAACAGGTCAGCTTATCCGGCATTCCGGTAAGAGAAATTTTCTAAGAATTAGACCCGGTGCTGCTCCGAGATGTGACAAAACACGACGTTCCCATCCCGACACTGGCATAGTAGCAAGCCCTGCGCACCAGCTCAATCGCTTTATTCATCAGTGGACCATCACGTCCTCGCACCAACCAGTCACTTCTGACGTGACCACCCACTTAAACTCGCCGCGGACAGGGTCCACGACGTGGCTGAAGTCGGATCCAAGTACGTACGACGACACATTTAAGGATGCACAACAGGTCTCAGAGGTCTTGTTCTGATGTCTCACTGAGGTGCCCAGCTGATAGCCCTCCAATTCCCCATCGACGGCGTGTGCGTGTGCGCAACCTTGGGTCCTCTCCCCCGCTTCTCATTCTCTCCATCGCTCCTCGCTCCTCTCTTCATCCTCTTACCCCCTCCCGTTCTCCAAAATGGACTCGGACCTCACACTCGTGAACGTTACCCCACCCACGCCCTACTTTCTGAGCTCGGCGGACCTCAAAGAGGCAGTAATCTATGCCCGTCCTGGCGAACCGCTCTACAGAATTACCAGCAGCACCAGGCAGATCAAGCTCTACGACGGCACCACGCCCAACCGCCTCATCGCCGTCCTTCACCGCCGAGATCTCCTCTCCGACACGATTTCTTTTCCAGAACGACACGACCACAGAGGCACGGGCACGGGCACCGGAACGCATGTAAACATCCAGCGATGGCTCAAACGGTCCAAGCTACCCGACGGAACGTGAGCAAGCCATTCTGTTCGAGCGAGCGACTCACCACCGACCGGTGTACTCCCACAGACACACGTTCACGGTTGACACCGAGTTCGGACCATACGTCTGGAAAAACGTATCAAGATACCGACAAAAGGTACGCCTTGTTTAACTTGGCGACCTGTCGCCAACATCTTACGAACGCTCTAACTCCACCTTATCCCTGTTGGCGCACGCCCGTCATCATACCAGGTTTTTGCAGACTACGATCTCGAGAACCCCGTCGCTTCATGTAATCTCCATCACTCTCTCCCACTGAACCAGCCCGCGTTCATCCTCCAATCTTCGGGCGAACCGCTCAGGGACGACATTGTCGTCGCCTATCTCGTCCAACGACACCGCGTGACGATGGAGAGCATGGCTCTGGATCTCTTCGTGGGTCCTAGCTAGCGCTTTGGACACCGGTTATTCTGAAAAGGGGGTTCTCCTATCTGTCAATTTTTTCTTGGGTGACAAGGCGGCAATGCTCTGGTGGCGGCCTTGTCGACTGGTGTCATGCCTGCCAGCCGACGACGCGAGCGTGATCCATGCGCGTCGAGAGCCTGCCGAACGGGAGTCCATGTGGGTGTTTTACTTATGTTACTATGGCGGTTTATTGCCTTTTATATTCCTCGCCTGTTTTGTTTGGGATGCGGTCCTGGTAGGATTGATCGACGGTCATCCATGGGGAGTGTCTGGCAACACACCCAGCCGGCCTATCGCCCTTGGGCACCGATGATCGTCAGGATTTCCGCGTCTAAAGCGGGGCGACTTCATAATCACAACATGTACACAATGCACTTCCATTGTATAAAACCATTCGATCGCGCGAACGTTCAGCGGCGCGCGTCCACTGATATGCCGGCGATATTAAACACTAAACAGGAGACTCTCGGGACCGTTCATTTACGGCTATAGCACGCCGCTGCCCCGCTCAGGGACCGATCGTTCCACAGGTAGACTCGGATCGCATGCACGCGCGTTGGGTGTGACTTGTATCACAACACATCAAAAGTTTATCTCAGACATGGCGCAAATTGGTTCCTCGCTCAGGTTCGCCTATGAAAAGATCCGCTGTCGGGGGTCGAATGTGCACGCGTGACGGCCTTTGAATTATCAGCAGAAATCAGACATCGCGTCGTCGATGTAATGTAGTGTCGTACTCGACGCACACTGGCCTGCATCAGTGGTATCCACTTGGTGGGCGAGAAGATGTGGCTGTGGAGGGCAATTTATCTTCTCCAGTTGGCCCCGTAAAGTGATAAGGAAGACAGAACCTCTTCGCGAATAAATAGCGAGAACATGCCAAACTAGTAATACTGACACGTTCGGGAGGTACATCCAAATAGTCAATTCACTCGCTTGAGCAGGACAAGAGGGAACAAGGCTACCTTGAAGGAGACGTGTCGCCGATCGATCGACCTGAGACCGGTTGTCACTGGCAAGAACCCCAACTGCTTTTATGGTGCAACTGCAATACCATGATCCAGGTTTGAAATGACGCCACGAACACGCGTACGAAAGGTTTCGAATCTCGGCCAACGTCGGTCTACGGGGCTGCAGTGGGGCTGCACGCGGAGCAACCACAGTAGTATTGGTCGAGATCACAACTGGCCCTCGTAGTCGAAAAAGAAGGCGTACCGTGACCGACCCGGTGAGTTGGGATATAGGGTCAACCCCGTCATGGTCCTGTGATTTTTAGACAAATATTCACATGTGATTGATGAACATCGATGAAACCTGTTTGCAGTCAGCGCGTCATGCCGTACCGCCGGTAGCATACGTCAGGGCCGCCGGCGCAAGGGTATTATTGAACCATGCAGAGCCACACAACTTGAGGAGTTTGATCGGAGTGCTTCAAGTTGCAGGTAACAAGCTGGAAGTGGGATCGAGATCTAGCGGGCTCACCTAGATCCAGGTGGTTTCTGGACGTTCCGGAGGTCAGTTGGGCGAGGCTTGTGGTCAAAGACCGAGGGGGGTATTTCCGATGGGAAAGAGGGAAACATCAAAGTACGATGAGAACCCAACCGACAGCGCAGCAATCCATGTCCAACCTGATTGTATGCCAGTGTTGTTGAAAAACACCCTGCAGGGTAGTACAACTTTTGCAGTTTCCTTTTCGGTACTATCATATCCTAATCCGATGTCACTTTCCATCCACATCGCCTTCGACGCCCTCTCTGGCGTCGACGGCTCAGCCCGCTTCTCGTTCGGCCACACCACCGCCCTCGCCTCCGTCAGTGGCCCCATCGCCGCCCGACTCGCCTCCGAACACCCCGCCCGCGCCACCATCGACCTCCACGTCCGCCCACTCTCCTCTGTCCCCGGTACCACCGAAAAACACACCGGGACCGCACTCAAAGGGATCCTCGAGCGTGCATGCATACTCGCACAGCACCCAAGGACGCTCATCCAGGTCGTGGTACAGGCGCTCTCGCCACTGTCGTCTTCTCGCTCGGTCCAGCGCATAGACGCGGACACGGACGTGGATGTGCTCCTCGCGGCGGAGATCAACGCCTGCAGTCTTGCGCTTCTCAACGCAGGCTCAGTACCGATGCGAGGCGTCGTCTGCGCCGTCACCGTCGCTCAACCCACCTCTGCGAGCCAACCCCGACTCGTGACGGGAGGTGGCGGTAGCAGTCATGCAGAGTACACTGGGTGTTTTGCGTTTATTTTTGGCGTCGACCGTACGTCCACAGAAGGCGCTGGCACTGGTGGTCCCATACCGCCCTCCAAGATGATCTGGACAAATTACCGAGCTAGTCGCGGAAACACGTTTTCTGTGACAGCGTTGGTAGAGGCAGAAAAGGTGGCATTGGAGGGTGCAGCGGCAGTGTGGACGAAAATGAAGGAGAGTCTGAGGGCGTCGTCGTTTGCTGGTGATGGACTGACATGAGAGGGAGCCGTGAAGTTGATGGTGATTGTCATCTGGATCGCTCCGTTTCGAACCCGCTAGTAAGTACAGGAGAGTACCACTGACATATGATATATCGTGCTGAACGACGGATCGACAGCTTCACGATACTGAGCTCTATATCTCCGGGTTTGCGTCCGTTCGCGATTCCTGGCGGTCGGCCCACCAAAGTCATACTACGTATCTACTGTAGTATTGGCTAGGACCATCCGCGGAAAAAAAGTCGATATTCACGCTCCAAGTCCTGGTGCCGGCAAGCTCCTCTCCGCGGGCGGCGTCAACGGTAGACCAACACCGTTGTATGAACATCCATCGACACAGTGTGACCAGCGCACTGCTTGGCCGTCTCAGTTTCATCCCTCTTGAGGTTGTATGCGCGACCTGGGTCTCGGATGTGTAATAATGGTATGGACCTTGCCGCTCTGAATCTGCCCGACATGCATGTGAGAACGTACAGTGCAATGCGGAGGACGGACCTGCAACATGACACCAAACGAATACACATCGCTCTACGTGGAGCACACTGCGCGAGCCAGCTTCTTCGATATAGTCGTCCTGTTCTGGGAGGGGGGGACGGGGAAAAAGACATGGATAACAACGTAGATCAATTCCCATGTGGGGTGGGAATTGTCGCCGGAGACAGCACATGTGCAAGTGCCAGCCTACTCTCCCATTCTGGGTGTGAAGGATACGGTAGAAAGCGGACAGCCGCGTAGCTTGCTTACTGTGCCATTTGATAAACTGCAAACTGCAAAGTCAAGGCTTTCCCTTGCAACTACTGTGAATACATATCCTTGCCACTGTACATTCCCCTTTCTTTCTTCCCACACGCTTTCAGGATGATGCATGTCTCAGGCTGATGCCTGTACAACACAAACACATAAGCCAAACAGGACAGCGACGGCCACAGCAGGACACGACGCACCAGAATACGAGTCAACGTCAAGATGAACCCTTTCCAGGTGGTATGCCCAGCCGCCTGTGCCTCTCGTCGTGCTCCCGCACCTTGTCGGTGAGCTGCTGGAAGAGCGTGGTTGTCGTGAGGTCCTCCGTGATCGAGCCCGAGAGATCTGGGAGTTTCTTCATCGTCTTGAGAAACACTTTTTGACGCGTTTCGTATGCGGCTTTTTGTTGGACGACGAGCGCACGGACGTCTTGGATGTCTGCGTCCGTCATGGGGATCATCGTTGGAGGACGGCGGATCATGTCCTGACTCCTGAGCGGAGAGCTAGTACTTGGTAGCTTGGGTGCTCAACTTTATGGCGTTTACCGTGTTTGTTTGTATGCCACAGTGGCCACACCACTCTTTCGTTCCCACAGTGCTGAGTGTGTCACTGGTGAATGTACATTGGTGGACCACTGGGCAGTTGGTGTAGTTATTCGGGAACCCGAACGCCGCAGCGTTATCTATCCCTGGTTGAAACGCTGAGCGTTACAAGCCTGATTTATTCGATGGGGTCGTGACCATCGAGAACCCGCGAAGGTGAGTGTTATCAACGGGTTGCGATTGGACAGCCGAAAAACGTTCCCTCCATTGCTTCGATTCCGTGATGGGCCGGCTTGGGTCCGCCAGAGCCGGGCCTTGGCGGCACCAGGACCCATAAATTGCGACAAGGAAGCGCCCCTTGTTCTCCGCAGGCTCTCCAAAGATGATCCGTATCTTTGCCACCCTCGCATTGACAGTGGAAGTAGTCTTGGGTTCTGGGCCTTCTGCAAACTGGCGAGAGCATATCAAGAATGTGGTGGTGCTCGTCCAAGAAAATCGGTGAATGAGACTTTTGAGTACCTGGGAGTGTCAATTGCAATCTACTAACTCGCTGTCATGTCTTGTTAGTTCGTTCGACTCATTCTTTGGCTACCTCTCTTACCGAAACGATATCAACAACATCCGTCATTTGGAATACAGGTACTGCAACCCAGTATGTTGCGTTTTTCGGCTGCGTGCCGCGGGTTAACGAGGATACAGGCTAATATCACTTCGACCGAGTCCACGACGATCTGCGCCGAACCCGCTGGTCCCAACGTCTCTCCTGATGACCCGAATCACTCCATCACCGGCGTCAACTACCAGCTCTTCTCCACTTACCATCCCAACGCATCAGGTTCCCCCGAGGTCCTCGAACAGGCAGAACGCATGCTCGGCTTCGTCATAGAACAAGAAGTCACGCATGGCACGTACAACGTGACCCGTGCTGCCGATGTTATCCAATCCCTTCCCGAGGACATGATACCCGTCTATCGTACGATGGCCGAGAACTATGTTCTGTTTGACAACTGGTTCTGCGACGTTCCTGGTCCTACCAATCCTAATCGGTATGCACGTTGCCATCATGTCCACCGTGGTGTAGCCAACGTGAGCTAATGTCAGATGAAATAACGCAGCGCCTACATAACTTCTGGCACGTCCCATGGACACGGAATGAACGACGTCGCGTTCACCGTCTTTGGTCTTCCTCAGCGCTCCATCTTCCAACAACTCGACGAAGCCAACATCACATGGATCAACTACTACAACTCTAGTTTCAATCCGGATGCTGATTTCTACAACTGGACGTATGCCAGCGGGAGGTCGAAAACCAACGTCTTGCCCATCGCGCAGTTCTTTGCGGACGCCAAGGCAGGGACATTGCCTCAGTTCACCTGGATCAATCCCGAGGTGGGACGATATCCATGTCCCCCTCCTGTTGGCGTTCATTGCTGAACGGCTTGCTCTCTTCGTGTGCAGTGCTGCTTGTATGACTCGATGCATCCTCCCAGTCCCATCAACACGGGTGAGGCGTGGACAAAAAGCATTTACGAAGCACTTCGTAACTCACCTCAATGGGATGGCACACTCTTCCTACTCACCTTTGACGAGCACGGCGTACGTCGTGCCCATCCGTTGTCTTTCGTTCTGATGCACATCACCCATTCGGTACAGGGTTTTGCGGACCACGTGCCACCACCCGTAGGTGTTCCTCCAGGCGACAATCTAACCTACACAGAACAAGCGCAAGACGGTAGGAACTATACGTTTTCCTTTGACAGACTCGGCATCCGGTACGTCCGAGTTGTACTCTCCTCTGCCTCTAGTTCCTAGTTGTCCTTACTCAACAAATAAACATAAAATCACAGCGTGCCTACCCTCCTCATCTCACCTTGGGTCGAAAAAGGCGCGCTCGAGCACATCGGTCAGAATGGCGCGATCTACAGCCACTCTTCCCTTCCAGCATTTATCAGCAAGGTAAGATTTTATTCCATTTTTCTCTCGTCCGATGCGTCTTGGCGTCCCACGTTCTGACGCATCCCTTTATCGCGTGTGTCGTCTCGCACTTGTGGTGCGCTGGCAGCTGTGGAACCTCGATGACGGCGTACCCCTTACACCGCGGGTCGCCTCTGCGGCCACGTTTGAACATCTCATCACGGACGACTTTCGTGCGGACACGCCGGCGGTCTTACCCGAACCCTGGGGATATGCAGGAGGGGAAGATGGGTATGAGCTTGAAGGTGCACCGGCGTGGGCGTCGTCGGATTGCCTAGATTGCGTAGCTACCCCACCCAATCGGGAGGACGAATATGAGTAGAGAACGAAGAGTGCATTTTCAGCTCGGAGACATGGCACACAAACGGTAGTGATGTGCACTGACGCTGGTGGTCGCGGGGGGAGGTGATGTTGTACAAGTGCGGCTCTCCGCAAAATATCAAGGTGACGGTGCATGCATGGCGAACTGACATACTGAGTAGCAGGAGCACCAAGAAAATTTTCTATCATCGTACACCGTGTATAGATCATCTTTGGTATGGACGCTAGATCGAGGAGCATGTACGCTCGCACTCCCTGTGTGTGGCAAGGAACGCAACGTGATCTAGGCTCGCGGTGTTCACATCAAAAATTGGGCAGAGAGAACGCCTGCTAGAACATCAACGGGCACTAAAAGCATCTATCAAGAGAGAGATGTGTTACAAGATCGCGCAACAGATTAATTTATCCATGTCTATCACTCAGAAAAGCTGGACGCCGACCGAAATGCAAGAATAGGGTCAATAGCTGTACACACACAATGATACCAAAGAAAGCCATAACTTGCCTGGTCTAGTACAGCAGTCGAAGACGACACGCCACCTTGCCCTCCGCCAGAAGGACGGTCTTGTTCTTGATGCATAGGAGGTTGACTAGGCTGGTTATGTATACATGTTGATATGTATCAGGACGGCTGGCTGACTGAGACGGCTTACCCCAGCAACCAAGTTGTTGTTTCCTCCCGCGCCGCCTGCAGAACTGTGGCCATGACCGAGACCCGTCAGGCCTTCCTCCCTCGGGACGATGTCGATCAAAAAGTCAAACTGGTCCGACTTGGCGAGCGCTTTTGCAATGTCTGCGCGAGACAATGTACGGCGTTTATTCGAGTCTGCGATGATGAATGCACGCGCTGTGATTTCCGATATAAAAACTGCGTATGTGTAGGCACGTCAGAATCACATATGCCATGGGGCTAGACGAGGGGAGAGAGGTGGGGGTGGACTCGACCCACAGCAGAGGGTCACCACCACGCGTGGCAGTGCTCGAGTGGGATGGGCATATGGACCCACTGTCATGAAACGCAAACAAGAGCGTATGACGCACTTTCGCAGGCTTTGCAGAAGAGAATGGGCGCATCCGCGGCGATCATCTGCAGAGTTCGTGTGGATCGATATCGGAAGCGTACGCGTCGATGGCGTGCACACATACCTTGACTTCGGGATCGCTCTTCATGACTTTTTTGATACGCGCCAAGGGGAGCGGTGGATGTCTGTAATCTGGCGTCTCTTGTTCAGCAGCATCGACTTGTCGTTGCCAGAAAGAACGTAGGAAGTCGTTGAGAGGCTCCCCGGGCTGGACGTAGGGCGTCGTGGGTGACATTCTCGCTGGGTCACAACGTGAGAAAGGGTAAGTATTTGAGCAAACAGAACCCTAACCCTGTTCTGGGGTTGTGTCTTGATTAGGACAACACATATACGAATCCCACGTGGCAATGTTCTTCTCGGCGAAGCGTAGCCGGCTTATAAGCGCTACAGCTACGGTCCTCATGGCGCACTGGATGAGATTCTTTTGGTTCCAGGTGTGCGTTTACTTTCTTGTTGTTAGAGGACGAGGGGAGAACCATTAGCAACATTATAGCTCTCTCTGACCCGACTTGTTGTATATCATTATGTCATAGGATCTCAATCTCGATCTCTTGCTTGTTGGCGCTCACCGTCCGGGCCGTAACCATGACCCTAGCAGCCTGCGGCTTGGCCTCCCGATCCAGGGGTTACACGTAAAGACGAGTAGTGCTGTGCCATTGCCCTCATGGACAAAGTATTTGATTAAGGCCATTCTAATACCCGAGACTGCGCACACACTCCCATCAGCTCAACAAACGCTCTCCTCTGCAATGAACATCAGTCTACGTCAGGTCGAGATAGACCCTTCACAAGCAATGTTTATCACCTCTTCAGGAACGGTGCTTTTCACTTCATACACGACACACGACCAACGTGGTTACCGGTTGAAATCTGTGATCACCTCGGTCGATGACCACGGATCTACAGTGGAAGTTGGGCTTATCAAGTGGAACGAGAATACAGGCGGCTCTCCATCTCTCTGTGTGGGTGCTGGTCTGATGGAGCTGCGAACGATCGAGCGAGGTGACTCCTTGTAATCACGTTTCACCTCGTGTTCAGCCCGCTTCGGCTCAACGAAAATTTCCACCCAGCTCTACCATTTTTCGGGGGAGCGACAGACGGATCTACCGGTGGCGAATGACGAACGGTGCGATTGTCGTATGTTCCTTTGCGTTCTTTTTCCTCCTTTCGTTGGCAATTTGTGTCGTCCAGCTTGCGGCGGATGGTGCTTCTAGCGCTCCGGTAGCTATCGCCTACGATGACGCACAGTCTTCTTCGACGGTTGACGCTATTGGAGCAAGTGTCGTTCTGTGTATACAACCGACTGGCTTCCACTTTGTCCACGAGGTCGTCACGACTTTCATACTCGTCGAACAATTATGTAGGAAAACTCGCGTCGAATATGGTCTGAAAACACGTGTAGCTTCGAGTCCCTGCCAAGGTCCGATTATTGCGATTATCTGTCTCTGCAATGAAAAGTGTTCACGGGCATGCCCAGGTACTCGCTCTCTCTCTGGAGAGCTTCCAATCCAGCCAACCAAGGACAGCCATTGGGCGTGAGTGCATTCGCACGAAATAGAACTAACAATACTAACCTCGGTTTTACAAAGTTACCTAGCTCCCGCGAGGCTACACCATCACCGAGACAGTGCAGGGCATCATGCCCCCCTGCCGAGAACGCCGTACGTTGTATGGTAATGCGTACCCTAATTTGACGTAGAAGTGTGGCACAGAAGCAGATGTCTCACGCGTTCTACTGCCGACCTGACAGGTGAGCTGTTGAGGCGATATAAGTATCCGTCCGCATACGGAGGCTTTGGCGATATCTGGAAGTGCGACTGGCTGAAGGACTCAAGAGTCATCGAGGTTAGTTCGTGTATACGCTGGCAAAGCTGTATTGACTTGTGTGACTCACAGGTCGCCGTCAAGGTAATGAGGACAAACCTGACAGGAGGCCAAACGGAAACTGAGAGCAAGGTAGTGTGTCGTGGTAACCTGATTATGTTATTCATTGACTGCATGTTCTCAGAGGGTCAGCCGGGAATTAAAGGTCTGGGTGCGATTGGAACACGAGTGTGTGCTGCCCCTTTATGGCATCAGCTACGACTTCGGTAAATTCCCAGCAATGGTCTGTCCTTGGCTCGAAGGCGGGACATTAAGTAAATACCTCGAGCATCACGAAGGGCTTCAGCTGCATACCAGGCTGCAGCTGGTGAGTGAGAGTTTTCTCTTCTACGTGCCATCATCGTTTGGCTCACTGAAACGCTGTAGTTGAGTGATATTGCCAGTGGGCTTCAATACCGTAAGATAATCATCTCGCTGCACGATAGACAGAACCTGAACGTACGGGATAGTCCATGGGTGTGGAATTGTTCATGGCGACTTGACAGGAGTGAATATTAACTCTCGTGTCGTCGGGCCGTCTGTTACTCATCTCTTTTTTACAGTCAAATGTACTCATCAAGGACAACGGAAAGGCTTGCCTATCCGATTTCGGGCTTTCGCGAATCTTCATGGAAACCACGGGTAGCTCCTACTTGACATCGACAGTCCGAGGAAGCGTACGCTGGGCAGCACCCGAGCTGTTCGAGATCGACGAGGAACAACAGGGAGAGCCCGTGCATGTTTTACCAAACCCACAGAGTGACATATACTCGTTTGGATCGACCATGCTCCAGGTTCGTGTCGTACGCGGTGTGCCACCACGCGCGTTCAATGCTGTTGCAGGTACTCACAGGCAAGGTACCATACCATTACTACAAAAACGATGCACAAGTTCTGGTTGCGTTGTCTCGTGGCTTGAGACCTGCACGTCCGTACGGGCCGCACATCGACGATATTCACTGGGAGTTCACACAGCGGTGTTGGTCTAGTCAGAGCAAGCGGCCGACCAGAAACGTCCGGCCATCTATCGAGGAGGTCGTCGATTTCTTGGCTGTCGCTAAGACTCGTTGCAGCTAGGAATGACAGGGCACTGTAAAAGAATGAGAATCATCCAAATACAGTCATTCCAAAGTCTTTCTGCCCACCTTGTGGGTAAATGCTGCAAATGTTCAAAGGGTCCCGCTCCCATCTACAGTTGGTAAAGTTAAAGTCGCAATTATTAGAGACGCGTTATTATACTTGTGACATGTCGCGTCTGCGTCACACATTAATTTATACGAGTACGCCGCGTGTCCACAGCAACTTGAACCCTGCCTTCTCGTACAGCTGAAACCGAGGTTTTGAAGGGGATACGATGAGTCGAAGGAGCAACAATGTACGAGGTCCAACATCTGCCCTGACAGAGTTTCTTCGGGTGCGTCTGCTATACCGCTTGCCCGTTGTCAGGAGCCTCAACAACGCCTAGGAATCTGGCATCAACCCAGCCTCGATTGCCCGCCGCGTAGCAACGAGGGATCAACCGCAAGGACAAAACGCCACTGAGGGCGCGGAACAAGGCGGCACCGACCAAGACGGCCATGCCGATCCGGTTGCGGACGTGAATGTCACACCGGTGGCCCAAACGCGCGGTCGCCGTCGACGACAAGTAGCTGCCGTATGTCAATGTCAATGTCGCTGCGTTCATCCTTGTGATCCGAGTACTAGGATTCGGGCTATGCGTCTGATCAACTCGACGAAGTGGAGGAAGAATCGCCCGTGAAGAAGCGCCAAGGCGCCAAGGGAAAGACAACCGCGGCGGCCAAATCAAAGGCGAAAAAGAAGGCCAAAGAGGATGGCGAGTACGAGGGATCATCCGAAGACGAGTACACAGCCGTCTCAAGGAATTTGTGGTCCATGGGAAGCAGTGGGGATCCCAAGCCGCCCGTTGGGAGCTTTGAGGAATGTGCTCGGTGCGAAAAGCAATTCACAGTGGTGATTATGGACGGCTTCTTATCAAGATTGGCTCACTCGCATTTTTTGTACCCAGACGAAATATACGCTGGCAGCGAATCCACCACCTGGTTACCTTTGTTACCAGTGTGCGAAAGCGTCTGGGGCTGACCCGTTCAAAAAGCCGGCCCCTTCTAAAAAGAGAAAACCAGCATCGGAAAAACGCGAAGTGATCAACTTTGAAGAACGTCGCTTTCCGACCTTGGCTTGTCTGTGTATCGAGGTAATCACCCGACCCGATTTTGGTCTCTTTTTCTAACCTCTCGCCAAAATGCAGCTGATCGGAACATATATTGACGATGTTGAAGCCCTTGGCGACATTGGTTTAGTCAACATGGACGAAATTGCAAAAACCTTGGCTCGGAACCGGAGCTTGTGAGTAGTGAATGTTGTTCGAATTCTAGTGCTCACACATCGAAGAGCAGAACGTCCAAAAATGCTCATTTATTCTATGACGTGCAGAACAAGAAACTTCGGTTTTATGATGCCACTAGTAAGTTACGCTACTTCATCGTCCTACATCCATACTCAGACTCATCGACAGACTTGGCTCCTCCCGCTCTGACGACGCTCGCGAGTCTCAACCCCAACTTGACGCACTTGCATCTTGATTTTTGCGGTCGGCTCACTTGCCCGGTCATTACTGCATTTTCCGAATCGCTTCCCAACCTTACGCATCTAAACCTCCTTGGACCATTCCTTGTACGCGCGGAAGCATGGATCGAGTTTTTCAAGGCCAAACCAGAATTGCGATCATTCCGAATCACCCAGAGCCCTCGTTTTGATCTGGAATGTGTAAAGTCACTCGCAAAGAATTGCACCAAGCTCGAGGAATTGCAGCTGAAAGAGGTTGGGCACTTGGGTAACACCTTTGTAGAGCCGCTGTGCGCTTTACCACCACTGAAATTACTGGACCTCTCCAATCCCGGTGCAAGTATTCTGGAAAATGGCTGGCTCCAGATCCTAGAAAGGCACGGTCCTAGATTGGAGAGCTTTGATCCATCTTGGCATGATGAATTCACGGATGTGGTACTGGAAAACGGCATCTGGAAACATGGACGCGTCGTTTCCGAACTCAAGTTAGAAGGTCTATCAAGTTTGTCAGATGAAGGCGTGGCCCACTTTTTCGAGAATTGGAACAAGCCGTTTCCTACACTCGACTCGGAAGCCAGCGAATCCGAGATGGATGTGGAGGTGGACGAGTGCGGAACGTTTACTCCCAATCCACCCCTCCGCACCGTGTCCCTGGCGCGGAACCGTGCCCTTTCGAATGCGACGTTCACAGCTCTACTTGCACACTCTGCACCTTCCCTCGTATTCCTCAACTTGAACGGTTTGGGCGCGATTTCCTCCGAGTCCCTCGAACGGCTCAAAGACGTCTCAGATCTGCGCTGGCTCGACATGAGCTGGTGCCGTGATTTGGATGATTTCATGATGAAGGACGTCGTGTCGAATGCGCCGAAACTGGGTGAAGTGAGAGTGTGGGGGTGTAATCGTGTGAGGGGAAAGGGGTGGGCTGGCAAGGTATGATCCGCTTCCAATTTGTCGAGGGTCGCGTAGTGAACTGATCGACGATGAACTATTTCAGAGAGGACTAAAAGTGTATGGTATTGAACCAAACGCGGGATCGTAGTACATGGGTAAACTGATTCTAGTCCATTCGTACAAGTGACGAGGTGTACAATACAGTACAAGATATAGACCATAGACCACACCCGAACATTCAAAGACCTACGTGGATGAAAGGAAGCCAATCGTCGAACGACGTTGTCCTGCTATCACGAAGACGACCGACAGCATCGTGCAGCGCTCGTGCAGCATCCCGATAATCCGGCCTCGTGCCATTCCGAAAGAGATGTCCGTATACGTCCTTTGCCACACGAGGCGCAAGCCTATCGCTGATCGACCACATCGTACCAATGACTCCCCCATAACCCGCAAACAGCATTCCTGCAGCGATATGGATAGCCTCGTCAGACAGATCCTTGTCACCCGTCGCCGTCTGACACGCGGAAAGAAAGGCGAGCCCACCGCGGGGTCGTGACAACGCAATGATGTCAGATAGGTTGAGGCGGCGTCCATCTGCGAGGCAGAGTCCGCTATCGGTCGCAAGCTCGGGATCTTGGATGCCGTGGCAAGCGAAATGGACCCAGTCCGCTTCCTTCATCAAGGCAGATACTTCTTCGACCGTTCCCGTTGAGGATTCCAGGAGTATTATTCGTGCTGATGGCGCGCTCTCGATGACAGCCTTGATATGTTTCAACTCGATGGTCACGCCTGGAAGTACGGCTTGACCGTCCGAAGGTGGTTGACCGACAGTAAGTAAGCGAAGACCGTTGCCGGATGCGGTATCGGGTTTGGGTGGTGGCGGAAGAATGCTGACGGTGGGGACGTATGAAGAGACGACGAAGTCAGATACCCTCTGCCCAGGCACTGAGGACCGAGTGCCATAGATACCCGCCGCATGGATAGGAAGAAACGCAAAAGGCCCGGTCGGACACCAAAAAACGCGGGATAAATTTCCAGGGGTCTGTTCGGGGACGCAATTGAACGGGTCAGTTGTGAATTCAAGTAACATGAGGGCACGTACCGAGAGGCCCAGGGTGTCCAGGACAGGTTTAACGACGCTTTTCCATAGGGTGGATAAGACGGACTCCCAGCTAATGCGACCCCCTCGGTTTGCAACAGCTTTCCCATCCCTTTCGTCACTGCGTATGAAACGGGCGGGACCAAGTAAAGTCTTCAGCATGTTCTGAAGCTCCGTTGATCGTTTGAGAGTGAAATTGGGAAGTGGGACATGGATTACATGTTTCACATTAGCGCAAATAATCAACGCATCGCAACGGCTCTCTGCAGCGTTGAGGATGACCACCGGCCCAGAGTGTGCTGAACCACAGAGTTGAGAGAATTCTTTGTGAAGGAGGAATCGCTCGAAACTAGGTAACTCCCGAATCTCCCGTAGCAGTTCATCGCGCTCAATGGCGAGCATGCGGTGCTTATCGGCTTCTTGTTCTTTAGACTCCGTCGCACCATAGTGGGCACTCTGAGTCCGCTCCCGTAGTGAGGAGAAGGACTTTTCGCGCGTGACACCAGCATACTCTAATGCGGCAGACAGTTGCCGAAGTCGGCGGGCATGATCTGGATAGACAGATGACAGCTCTTCGTAGGTGCTCCGAAGCTGAAACAGTTCTCCCCAAACAATCGAACGTCCTTGCTCGAGCCACTCTACAGCGGTTTCTGGGTTTCCCGAGTCAAGAGCTGCTGCCGCCGCCTCCCGCACCACATCAGCGCCTTGCCTGAGCTCACGGTAACGGTGTGTAAGGGAGAGGCCTATCCATGCGAGTTGAGGAAGGAGACCGATAGCAATGGAATATGCATGTAGGAGAGTGTGATGCCCTATAAGACGAGCACATGAAATCCATTGCTGTGATGCAAGAAACCGAATGGTGGTAGGGCCGGTGGAAGCACAGGCAGCCTGCGAATATAATGAAATTGCTTGCTCGAGGGAACCCTGCCCCTCGACGTGGTCAGAACGAATGACGAAGGCAGTACCAAGGTCGATGAGCCGGCTCGGTTTACCAGGGTGACCGTCTGGGGTAAGGTCAACAGCGCGCTTATATGTTAAAATTGCTTGCTGAAGGTCGCTAAGTTCACGGAGGCGCTGGAAACGAGTTCTGAATACGCCGCCGAGGGTGTTCAAATAGTGGGGTTTGTCAGGATGGCGATCAGAGACGAGGCTATCAGCATCCCTGAGTCTTGCGATCGCTTGCTCGAGGTCACTTAGTTCCCCGAGCCGCTGGAAACGAGTAAGGAAAGCGTTGCCGAGGGTGCTGAGAGGGAGTGGTTTGTAGGCGTAACCATCCGGGGTGAGGTCAACAGCTTTCCCAGACATCAATATCACTTGCTCGAGATCGTTCATCTCCCCGATCTTCTCGAAACGAGTGAAGAAGGAGACGCCAAGGTTGTTCAGAAAGTGGGGTTTCTCGGGGTGATGATCAGGGGTAAGTTCAACAGCTTGCTTACGCGTCCAAATCGATCGCTCGAGATCATCCAACTCCCCGAGGCGCTCAACACGAGCTAGGAAGGCATTGCCAAGATTGTCAAGAAGGGCTGGTTTGTCGGGGTGACTACCTGGGATATGTTCAACAGCGTCACGGTTAGTTGAAATTGCTTGCGCTAGGTCACTCAGCTCGCCGATGCGCTCGAAACGAGTGAGATAGGTGTAGCCAAGGTTGTTCAGAAAGAGGGGTTTGTGGGGGTGATGATCAGGGGTAAGGCGAACAGCGTCCCTATACCTCGAAATTGCTCGCTCGAGGTCACTTAGCTCTCCAAGGAGGCGGAAACGATGGAGGAAAGCATTTCCAAGGTTGTTGACACGATGGGGTTTGTCGGGATCACCATCTGGGGTGAGGTAAACAGCGTCCTCATAGCTCGAGATTGCTTGTTCAAGATCACTAGGCGTCCCAAGGCACCAGAAACGCGCTCTGAATGCGTTGCCGATATTGTTCAGATAGAGGGGTTTGGAGGGGTCACCGTCAGGGGTGAGCTCGACAGCATCTGTTTGTCTTGAAATCGCTTGCTCGATGTCGCCCAGCACCCCGAGCCGCTCGAAACGAACTCTGAAGATATTTCCAAGGTTGCTGAGATGACCTGCGTTGTTGGGGTGGCCAGTGGGATTGAGGTCGAGAGCATCACTCGTCTTTAAAAACGCTTGCTCAAGGTCACTAAGCTCCCCGAGGCGCTCGAAACGAGCTCGGTAAGAGTTGCCAAGGTTGTTTAGATAGCTTGGTTTGTCGAGGTGACCATCAGGGGTGAGGTACACAGCATCCATATATCTCGAAATTGAGTGCTCGAGATCGCTCAGCTCCCCAAGGTGCTCGAAACGGGAGAAGAATGCATTGGCAAGGCGGTTGAGATGGGTTGGTTTGTTCAAGTGACGATCAAGGGTGAGGTCAACAGCATCCCAATACCTAGAAATTGCCCGCTCCAGGTCACCTAGCTCCCCAAGGCGCTTGAAACGGGTATGGAAGGCACCCCCCAGGTTGTCAAGAGGGACCGATTTGTTGGAGTTACCATCAGGTATAAGGCAAACAGCATTGCTATACCTCAAAATTGCTTGCTCGAGGTCGCTCAGTTGCCCAAGACGCTCGAAACGTGTGATAAAGGCATTGCCAAGGTTATTCAAATAGCCAGATTTGTTGAGATGATCATCATGGGTGAACTCGATGGCCTCCGTCTGCTTCGAAATTGCTTGGCCAAGGTCATTCAGATCCCCGAGAAGATCGAAACGAGCGAGGAATGCGTCACCGAGGTTGTTTAGATAGGTTGATTTGTCCGGGTGATCATTGTGGGTGAGGTCAACAGCATGTCCGTGTTCTGAAATTGCTCGCTCGAGGTCACTGGGCTCGCCGAGCCGCTCGAAACGAGCTTTGAACGCCTTGCCGAGGTTATCAAGTTGGGTTGGTTTGTCAGTGTGTCCATCAGGGGTGAGGTGAACGGCGTCCTCGTATCTCGCAATTGCTTTCTCCAGGTCATCCAGCTCCCCAAGCTTCCTGAAACGAGTTCTGAAGGCAACACCAAGGTTGTGCGAATAGCCTGGTTTATCTGGGTGACCATCAGGGGTATGGTCAACTGCGTCCCTATATCTCAAAATCGCCTGCTCGATATCGCTCAACTCCCCTGTGAGCTCGAAACGTTTGAGGAAAGTACTACCGTGGCTGTTCAGGATGTTTGGTCTGCGGGGGTGATCATCAGGGATAAGTCCAACAGCGTCCTCGTGCCTCCTAATCGCTTGCTGGAGGTCACTCGGCTCCCCAAAGTGCTCGAAACGAGTAAGGAAAGTGTTGCCGATGTCGTTCAAGAAGGTGGGTTTGTCAGGGTGGCCATTGAGGGTGAGGTCAACAGCATCTGTTTGCATCAAAATCGCTTGCTGGAGGTCACTCAGCTCCCCGAGGCGTCGGAAACGATCAAGGAGGGAGTTGCCAATGGCGTTCAAGCCGGTGGGTTTATCAGGGTGACCATCGGGGACAAGTCCAACAGCAGCCCTGTGCTTCGAAATCGCTTCCTCAAGGTCACTCAGCTCCCCAAGGCGATGGAAACGAGCCCGGAAGGCTTTACCAAGGTTGTTTAGATAGCGTGGTTTGTGGGGATGTCCATCAGGGCTAAGGTCGACGGCGTCCCTGAGCCTCGAAATCGCTTGATCGAGGTCAGTCAAGTCGCCGACGCAGTCAAAACGAGCGTTGAATGCGCTTGCGAGATTCTGCAGACGGCTTAGTTTGCTGGGCTGACCATCGGGGGTGAGATCCATGGCATGCCTATACCTCGAAATTGCCTGTTCGAGGTCACTCAGGTCTGCGAAATGCTTGAAGCGAGTAAGGAAGGCGTTGCCCAGGGTGCACAGACAGACAGGTTTGTGGGGGTGACTATCAGGGGATATATCAACAGCGCTCCTAAGCCTTGCAATCGCTTGTTCTAGGTCGCACGGCTCCCCGAGGTGCTCGAACCGAGTGAGGAAAGCGTTGCTGAGGTTGTTTAGACACATGAGTTTGGCACGGCGATCATCAGGGATGAGGTCCGCAGTATCCATGAGCCTCGAAATCGCTTGCTCGAGGTCACGTAGCTCGCCTATGTGATTGAATCGGCTCGATAACGCCATACCGAGATTTCCTAGCCCCAGAATGAGCCGGTGATCAGAGGCAAACCGGACAGAGGCCTCCAAAATCGAGATTGCCCGTTGGAGGTCGTCCATGTCACCGAACCGTTGGAAACGACTCAGCAACTGTTCACTCAGAGTCCACGGATCTTCATCTGCTAAGCCTGAAGCGGAATCCTGCTTAACAGATGACTGGCTGCCCAGCTGAAGAAGGTCCCTTGTACGTCCTGCGTGCAGCTGGAGTGCGGAAATTGCAGCTTGATTCTCGTGACTCTCTGCTGAGCTGAGGTCCATAGCCTCACGCAGTAACGCTTCAGCCCGTGCTGCGTCGACTTCCTCCAGCTGCTTCTCGAATCTTGCGAAATGTACGGCGGCCAGCTGGATCAACGTGGAAGGTCGGTCAGGGTGGCCAACAGGTCGGGCAGCAAGTGCATCACGGTACAACATGAGCGGAATGCCAAGGGAGGGATCAGAGTCGTCGGCCTGATAGTGAATGAATTTCGCCATTGCCATGTTCGCTTGGGCAGCCGCACGACAAGGATGGTCCAGCGGGCAAACATTGAGCGCACGCTCAAACTGTTCAATGGAACGTTCGAGGTCCCGTTTTTCACCGTGCTTTCGGTAACACGAGAGAGCACTGTGACCTTGGTTTGTCGCGTCTTCTAGCTGGCCTGGGGATTCTGTGGTCGGCTGTGGACAGTAATTAGCAAGGTTGGTGTTGACACAAATCGCCTACTTACGCAATGAGGATCAAGGACCCTCGACATTGATGAGTCACTGCTCTCGCACTTTCGCCGTTTGATAGTCACTATGATGGATGGACGCGGCCGTGTTTGATCCCCGTCCTTTGGGGAAAGGGTGAGTGCTACCGTGGTGTGAGTGCGCAGACCCATGATAAAATCTGACCTGCTCACGAAGGTCTGCATTGCGCTCCAATAGTTGTTCCACGGTAGTTGTTAGGCTTCGCAGCTGCTCCCCATCGCCCAACACGGGCTGGAACTCGAAGGATGCATAGATCGCAAGGCAGATAGTGGCAGACACATCAAACGGTCTGCAACCCCTGTTATTTCTAACGTGAGTGGAGGTGTGGAATCTTACATTGGGATCGGTCCATCCCATTCGACAGCGTCGTTGTTCACTGACACAGGGACATTTGCGGTTCTCCACTCGAGGCCACTGTGTTGTACCACAGCATAAAAGCCGGCAGGAATTCGTCCAAGGCCAACAGCGAAGTTTGCTGCCCGAATACCTAGCTTATCGTCAAATCCTTGTAATATGCATGCAAGAATACGTCTCGAACTCGTGATAACTGTTTCTCCGTTCTCGTCCGTTTGCAGCGCAAAACCTGAAGAAAGGGATACATCTTGTAATTGGTATCCAGGCCAGGGTGTTTCTTCGTTTCCTTTCTGCTGCTCCTCACATTCAAGATGGAGCTCGGAGACGTCGATCGCTTGTGCGTTGTGCTGTAGGATGGATCAGTTGGTAGATTAGAAACAAGCTATGGAAACCTGCAGTCAGGGTGATAGATGTCTTTGATTCTAATTGCGGTGGCCTTGTGGTGCTTAAATCGCGGCTCATCGTTATTACACAGCGATGTCAAACTTTGCCAGCGATATGCTCGCCCAGTCCATTGAAGGTCACCTGACCCGTGGTGCCAAGTTGCCTATAGGCTACTACATACATCAGAGTCCGGTGTCTTTCTAGTCAAGTTCCCGATCAAATTATGATTTCTCCCGGCTCGTGGGGTTGGGCAAGACCCAGCAATATGTCTGATGTTCGGGAGAAACTGAGTGATTGAGGAAGAGACGATTAGCCACAAAAGTTGGGGTGTCGATAATTCGCATCTTCTGACGGCGGGAGACGGACTTCGTGTCTTGTTGAAATGTGTGTAGGAAAATATACGTGAGGCGGTAACTGTGGGCCAAGCTGTGGTCACCGCAGTGTGTCATTAATGGTACTAGCGTGAGGTGGGCAAGACGGGGGACGTACTGCTCGGGTTGGTTGTTCAGGCTGGTTTGGCGATAATCCCTGTGTGCGTTACGAGCGTTTGTGCAGTGGTGAGGAATCAGGATGGGATGGGATGGATTTGCGCTCGGAGGGCAGCGGGTTTGACGAAGGTCGTACTGGATGTCATGACTCATGGAGCCACTACGGACAGTCGGCAGCTGGGTACAAGTCTCGCCGAGTTGCGCAGGAGTTATTGGACTTGAACCATTCGTGGCGGAGTTGGACGACAATACGCGAGCGGACGTATTTCGGTTTCCGACGAGCTGACTCTTAGGGACTGTCAAGCTTGCAGTAAGGGTACAAACATTTGTGAAAACATGTAGCTTACGAGACAGAAATGTTCGAAGCTGACACAAGTATGTTGCTCGGCAGCGACTCAGCAAGGTTCAATTCCCGAATCTCCGATGGAAATATGCAACAGAGCAATTCCCTTAATATGTCCCCGTCTCACCGTGACGCCGTCCCCGACCCCCCTCACTGTTGCCTCCCGCAAT
>Ga0307508_10001963_pt1 | contig 22479 bp, 12 predicted proteins | sample 9_EM_MG_FD_203089 | JGI IMG/M metagenome (GOLD analysis project Ga0307508, IMG submission 203089) | Populus trichocarpa ectomycorrhiza microbial communities from riparian zone in the Pacific Northwest, United States - 9_EM | ecosystem: Host-associated > Plants > Roots > Unclassified | place...
GCCAAAACTCCCGCCTGCCCATCGCCTCCCGGACCGGCGCGTACCGCGCCAGTTCTCCGAAAAGGGGGCCGCGCCCGCAGCGGCCGGGAACTGGCGGAGAATCACGCGGTCCCTGTATAGCGGGGAGTGCGCCGACCCGCATATCATTGACTCACATCGACTTCATCACGGGAGATCGCTCGCAGGAGCGGTTCCGGATAATCACCTCCTGACCCCGCATCGCCGTCGAGCCTCCGCGACGCCGATGCCGTCATTTCCGTACGGCATCGTTCGCCGCATCGGGGGAATCGTCGCGCGGCGGTTCGTATCCCGGGAGGTGCGGCGCGCCTACGGCGTATGCCGGTCGTCACCGGCCGTGCGCCGTCGGCCTTGTGGCGTACCCGGCGGTGCGCCGCGCCGCTGGACGCACCGCCGGGGGCGCACGCCACTCCGGGCCGTGCCCTCGAACGCCGGTCGGCCCCCTCGGTCCCCGGCCGTACGCGTCCCCTCCACCGGTCCCGGAGCCGTCAGCCCGCGGCGACGAGCCGTCCGTCCTCGCGGCCGATCCAGTAGCGGCGCAGCACATCGAGCATCACCGACACCTCGCAGGCGGTGATGCCGGGCAGCGCGGCCAGGTCGTGTGTGAGGAAGGCGGCGAGCCCCTCCTCGTCCCGGAACACCCCGTGGTGGATCACCGACGAGGTGCCCGCGACGATCGATACGTACCGTGCGGACGGGTGCCGGGCGAGGGCGTCGGCCACCCGCCGGATGGCTCCGGGGGCGGCGTGCAGTTCGACCACCACCTCCAGCGCGTACCCCAGCAGCGCGGGCTCGATCTCCACCCGGGGCCGTACCAGCCCGCGCCGCAGGAGCGACTGGGTGAGCCGGTAGGCGGTCGAGCGGCTGATGCCGAGCGCGCGGGCCACCTCGGCCGCGCTGGCCCGCCCGTCGTGGCGCAGCAGTTCGACCGCGCCCAGCTCCTCGGCGCTGAAACCGGCGACGGTGGCGGGTTCGGCGGGTTCGTCCAGCGGATCGGCCACGTCCCGCAGCGCCCGCGACTGGTCCTCGCCGAGCCTCCGCAGCCGCCAGGAGTCGGACTTCGTCGAGGCCCGCAGCACCAGTTCGGTGTGGGCCGACCGGACGCCGGGGACGGACGGAATCCGGGTCATCAGCAGCTCCCGGGCCCCGGCGCGGCGCGTGGCGTGCAGGGAGCAGTAGACGTCGGCGTGGCCCGTGGTCGTCGCCACGAACGGGATCTCGGGCAGTTCGGCGAGCCGACCGGCCACCTGCCGCGCCTGTCCGGGGACGGTGGCCACCCAGATGTGCATGGGGTTGCCCTCGGCCAGCATCGGCCACTCCACCTGCCCGATCACCCGCAGCAGCCGCTCGTCCGCGAGCCGGGCCAGCCTGCGGCCGACCGTGCTGGCCGAGCTGCCGAGCACATCGGCGAGCGCGCTGAGCGGGGCCCGCGGGGCCACTTGAAGGGCGGCCACCAGGTCGAGGTCGGCATCGTCCAGCGATGAGGTCTCCGGCATGGACCGAATCTATCGTGCGATTGGTGCCCTATCGGTGAATCATTCTTGCGTTACAAGGCTTTTACTTGCCTCATTCCGTCAGTGCCTTCTCTAATGGACGACCACACCCCGTCATCCGGACGAAGGAAGTGCGGCCGGTGAGCTCGAACGACACCACCACCACGCCCGACAACACCCCACCAGGGACGCCGCCCAGGGCCCCCGCGGAAGGCTCCGCGGCGCTGTCCCGTCTGCTTCGGGTGCTCGGCGCCATCGAACGCGCGGGCAACAAACTGCCCCATCCCTTCTGGCTGTTCGCCATCCTCAGCGCGCTGCTCGCGGTGGTGAGCTGGGGACTGGCCGCCGCGGACGTGTCCGCGGCCAATCCGGCCGACGGCAAGTCCGTCGTCGTCCGCAGCCTGATCTCGGTCGAGGGCGTCCGCTCGATGATCACGGACGCGATCACCAACTACGCCACTTTCCCGCCGCTCGGCACCATCCTCGTGGTGATGCTCGGGGTCGCCGTCGCCGACAAGTCGGGGATGCTCACGGCGATGCTGCGGGCCGGGGTCTCCCGGGTCCCGGCGCGCTGGATGACGTTCGCGCTGGCGTTCACCTCGATGGTCGCCCACATCGCCTCCGACGCCGCCTATGTGGTGCTCGTCCCCCTGGGCGGCCTGGCCTTCCGCGCGGTCGGACGCAGTCCGGTCCTCGGCATCGTGGTGGCCTTCGTCGGCGTGTCCGCCGGATACGACGCGAGCCCGCTGATCACACCGATGGACGCGGTGCTCTCCGGGCTGACCACGGCGGCCGCGCACACCGTCGACCCCGGATACACCGTCACCCCGCTGTCCAACTACTTCTTCTCGATCGCCTCCTCCGTGATCCTGGCCGCCGTCATCACCCTCGTCACCGAGAAGGTGTCGGCCAGGCAGGTGGCGGCGCTGCCGCCCGACGCGGAGGAGACCACCACGGAGGGCGGGGCCGAAGCCGACCCGGTCGCGCTCGACCTGCGCCCCGAGGAGCGGCGCGGACTGCGCCGCAGCGGGCTGGTCTTCCTGCTCTTCCTCGCGGCGATCGTGGTGGCCATGATCCCCACCGGGTCGCCACTGCGCGGCGAGGGCGGCAGCATCGTCGAATCGCCCGTGCTCTCCGGCATCGCCGTGGTGCTCGGACTGCTCTTCGCGCTCCTCGGCACGGTGTACGGGCGGGCCGCGGGCACCGTACGCGGCAGCCGCGACATCCCCGACTTCATGGCGCAGGGCATGCGGGAGATGGCCCCGATCCTGGTGCTGTTCTTCGCCATCTCCCAGTTCCTCGCCTACTTCAAGTGGACGGGCGTGGGCCAGGTGCTCGCCATCCGGGGCGCGGACCTCCTCAAGGACCTCGGAGTGACCGGGCCGGTCGCGTTCCTGGGGATCATCGTGGTGTGCACGGTCATCAACCTGGCGATGACCAGCGGATCGGCCATGTGGGCGCTGGTCTCCCCGGTGTTCGTCCCCATGCTGATGCTGCTGGACGTCCCGCCGGAGGCCACCCAGGCGATCTACCGCATCGCCGACTCCTGCACCAACGCCATCACCCCGATGAGCGCCTACTTCGTGATGGCGCTCGGCTTCCTCCAGCGCTACCGGCGCTCCGCGGGCATCGGCACCCTCGCCTCGCTCACCCTGCCGCTGTCGTTGGCCATGCTGGTGACCTGGACCCTGCTGTTCTACGCCTGGTGGGCGCTGGGCATTCCGCTCGGCCCCGGCGCCCCCGTCCGCTGAGCCACCACCCCCCACCCGGAAGGACCTCTTGATGACGCTCTCCGACATCGCCGCCGCGACGGAGCGGGCCCTGCCCGAGATGACCGACGACCTGCGGACGCTGGTGGAACTGGAGACGCCGAGCGACGACAAGCAGCTGCTGAACGCCGGGCTCGCCGCGATCCACGGCTGGCTGGTGGCACGGCTCGGCGAGCCGGACGAGACGGAACGCCACGACTGCGGACCGCACGGCGATGTGCTGGCCGTCACCTACCGCGGCACCGCGCCCGGCACCGCCCTGCTGCTGTGCCACTACGACACGGTCTGGCCGGCCGGAACCCTCGCCGAGTGGCCCTTCGAGGTGGCCGACGGCAAGGCGACCGGGCCGGGCGTCTTCGACATGAAGACCGGCCTGGTGCAGGCCGTATGGGCGCTGCGGCTGCTGCGCGAGCTGAAGCTGCCGCAGCCGACCGTCCGGCTGATGCTCAACGGCGACGAGGAGATCGGCAGCCTGTCCTCCCGGCCGCACATCGAGCGGCTGAGCGAGGGCGTCCTCGCCACCCTGGTGTTCGAGGCGGCGCAGAACGGGGCGGTGAAGACCTCGCGCAAGGGCGTCGGGCTGTTCGACGTGACCGCGCACGGCGTCGAGTCGCACGCCGGGCTCGACCCGCTGGCCGGAGCCAGCGCGATCCACGCCCTGGCCGAGGCCGTCCCGCACATCACCGCCCTCGGCGCCCCGGAGCGCGGCACCACCGTGAACGTGGGGCTGATCAGCGGCGGCACCGGCCGCAACGTGGTGGCCGCCCAGGCGCGCTGCGGCATCGACATCCGTGTCACCGAACCGGCCGAAATGGAGCGTATCGACGCCGCGTTCGACGCCGTCGCACCCTCCGACCCGCGGGTGCGGCTGACCGTCAGCGGCGGGTGGAACCGGCCGCCGATGGTTCCGAACGAGCCGTCCCGGCAGCTGTTCAAGCAGGCCCACGCCCTCGCGGCCGAACTGGGCTGGGAGCTGGAGGAGACCGCGGTCGGCGGGGCGAGCGACGGCAACTTCGTCTCCGCGCTCGGCCGCCCGGTCCTCGACGGCCTCGGCGCCCTCGGCTCCGGCGCCCACGCCCGCCATGAGCACACCCTGCTCGACGCCGTCCCGGCCCGCACCGCACTCGCCGTCGGGCTGCTGCAGGCGCTGGCGTCCGACGCCTCGTAACACGGCCTGCACCGCGCCGCCGCCCGCCGCCGTGACGGTCACTCACGGCGGCGGGCGGCGGCGTTACGCATGGGTGGTCAGGAGACCAGGAAGTCGGCCTTGCCCTCCTTGGCGCCCTGGATGAACGCGGTGATCTCGCTGCGGGTGTAGATCAGCGCCGGACCGTCCGGGTCCTTGGACTGACGCATCGCGACCCGGCCGTCGTCCAGCTTCATGACCTCGACGCAGTTGCCGCCGTTGCCACCGCTCCACGGCTTGCGCCAGCCGTCGGTGCCGAGGTCGGTGGCGCGCATGCCGTTGTAGATGCGATCCATGCAGATCAGAGCTCCTTGCGGAAATCGCGGAGGATTTCCTTTGTGCGTCGTGCGGTTGCCGCCTGGGCCGCCATGCGGTCCATGGCCTCCAAGTGCGAGGCCACCTCGATACGTTCATCGAGGTAGACGGCGCCGGTGAGGTACTCGACGTAGACCATGTCCGGCAGTTCGGGAACAGCGAAGCGAAAGAGGACGAAGGGCCCGTAGGTGCCCGGATGGTGCCCGGAGGCGAACTCCGAGATCTGCAGCGTCACCCGCGGCATCTCGGTGCTCTCCAGCAGCCGGTCCACCTGTCTGCGCATGACCGCGGGTGCGCCGACGGGTCTGCGCAGCACGGTCTCGTCCATCACCACCCATAGCCGCGGCGCCTCCGGGCGCTCCAGCAGGGACTGGCGCTCCATCCGCAGCGCCACATGGCGCTCGGCCTCCTTGGGGCCCGCCTTGCCGATGGCGCCGGTCTGCATGACGGCGCGGGCGTAGTCCTCGGTCTGGAGCAGGCCGGGGACGAAGTGCGGCTCGTACGCCCGGATCATCTCGGCCGCGCCCTCCAGGCTGACGTGCACGCTGAACCAGTCCGGCAGGATGTCGTGGAACCGCTGCCACCAGCCGGGGCGGTTGGCCTCCTCGGTGAGGGCGATGAACGCTTCCAGCTCCGTGCCGATGACGCCGTAGGAGTCCAGGAGCATCCGCACATAGGGCACCTTGAGGGCGACCTCGGCGGTCTCCATCCGGCGAACGGTTGCCGGTGCGACCCGTAAGACCTGCGCGGCCTGTTCGCGCTTGAGCCCCGCCTTCTCGCGCAGCTCCTGCAGGCGCTTCCCGAGGACGACCTGGCCCACGGTCGGAGCCGACCGCGGTTCGCTCACCTTGCTGCCTCCTCTGCCCCCGTGGCTGATGCCCGAAGTCTGCCATGTCCAGTGCGGCCCGGACACACTGCACAAGCAACTCTGCACAATTCAGAGTGTTACTTGCCATGTGTGTGCGGCCCTCGGGATAGTTGCTTCATGATCCCGTTATCGAGGCCGCCGCTATCGAGGCCGTTGCGGCAGCACGACGCGGTGGGAGTGGCCGAGCGGTACGGGCCCGCGGTCATGGAACGGCTGCCCCGGGTGGGCTGCGTTCTGGCCGCCGGCGGCCGCTGGTGGTGGATCGTGCCGTCTCAGTCGGACATCGGCGTCAACTGGCCCGCGGCGGCCGTCTACGCGGCGGGCGCGGTGCCGGCCGGTCCGCCGCTCCGGCGGCGGACCGGCCGGGAGGCCGGGGGACCGCGGGTGGTGCACTCACCGGACGACGGCGTGCCCTACACCCACCCGCTGCTGCTGCACATCGCGGTCTGCGCGGTGGCCGGGATCTCCCCGGCCTGGCCGCGTGAGGACCGGCGTTCCGGATCATGACGCGCCGTTGTCCGTCTGCAGATACGCGGCCGGGCGCGGGTAGCGCATCAGGGCCGGTCCGGAACCGTCCGGGTCCTTGTCGGCAACGGTGGGCCGGGCGGGCCCCGCCGGGGCGGAGGCCCTCAGCTCGGCGGGGTCGTAGTCGATGACCTGGGTCTGCTCCGCCGGGGTCGGTTCCGGCACCGGGGCCGGATCGGGCCGGTAGAGCGGGATCTGGTCGAGCGCCGTCTGCTCCGAGGGCGCGGGCCCCTGTGCGTACCCGGCCGCCGCACCCTGCGCCGGGGCCTGCGGCTGGACGACCGGGATCTGTCCGGTCTCGGCCTGCGCCATCTGCATCTGCGGGCTCTGCGTCTGGGGGCTCTGCATCTGCGGGACCTGCATCTGAGGGAACTGCATCTGCGGGGCCTGCGCCTGGGGGACCTGCGCCTGGCCCGTCTGCAGATACGGTGCCTGGCCCTGCGCCGCCTGGGGCTGCGGCGCGGGGGCCTGCTGCATCTGCGGCGCCTGCATCTGCGGCGCGGGGGCCTGCATCTGCCCCATCTGGGGCTGCTGCATCGCCGCCTGCTGCATCTGCTGCTGCGCCATCTGGGGGGCCTGCTGCATCTGCTGCATGGGCTGCTGGGGGAACTGCTGCTGCGCCGGTACCTGGTACAGCGGCGTCTGAACCGGGGGAGTGGCGACGTACGCGGGCGCCAGCTCGGCGGGCGGCTGCGACGGCGACTGTGCCACCGACTGCCCGAACGGGTCGGACTGCCCGTACGTGTCCGAGGCCACGCCCTGCGGCGCGGGCAGGGCGTTCGCCGAGTACAGCTGCTGCTGGGCCATCTGCGGGGCCTGCTGCATCTGCAGGATCTGTTGCATCTGCTGCGGGGTCTGCTGCATCGGCACCTGGGGCTCGGGAGCGACGGGAGCGACAGGCACGGCGGGGGCAGCGGCCAGCTGCGGCATCTGCTGGTACTGGTAGTCCAGCTGCTGCTGCGCCGGGGCGGAGTAGAGCGGCGACTGAACGTCCCAGCCGCGCTGCTGCTCGTAAGAGATCTGGGGGGCGTAGTAGGAGGTCCCGTAGAGCACGGTGCTCAGCCCGGTCAGCAGCCGCTGCACATCCGGCTGGGAGCGCACCACCAGCCGCATGAACTGGCTGCTGCTGCCGAGCTTGTTGCCGCATTCGCGGACCAGGACACCGTGCTGGGCGAGCAGTTGGTCCCGTACCCACGCGCCGTCCGTGCCGCCGGGCAGCTTGACGAAGACGAAGTTGCCCTGGGAGGGGAAGACCGTCATCCCGGGCAGCCCGGCCAGCTGGCTGGTCATCTCCTGCCGGTCGCGGCTGAGCATGCGCAGGCTCTGCACGTACTCCTGCCGGTACCGCTTGAGCATGAAGACGATGACCTCGGCGAAGGAGTTCAGGTTCCACTTCGGCAGCCGGGAGCGGATCTGCACGGCCAGCGCTGGATTGGCGACGAGATAGCCGAAGCGGACGCCGTGCAGCCCGAAGCTCTTGCCGAGGCTGCGCAGGACGATGACGTTGGGACGCAGGATCGCCTCGTCCACGACGCTCGGATACGCCTCGGCGTCGGCGAACTCCAGGAAGGACTCGTCGATCACCACCAGATCGAGATCGGACAGTGCGTCCATGAGGCCGATGACGGCCTGCCGGGACAGCAGCCCGCCGTCGGGGTTGTTCGGATTACAGATGACGGCGACCCGCGAGCCCCGGGACCGGACGAATTGGACGAACGCCTGCGGGTCGAGCGCGAATCCGCTCATCTCCGGGAGCTGGAACATGTCGACCCGCTTGCCGGTCTCCATCGGCTGGTCCGTCCACCGGCCGAAGGTGGGAATCGGCACCGCGAGGCTTTCCTTCACCAGCAGATGGTCGATCCAGGTGATCAGCTCGGTCGAACCGTTGCCCATCGCCATGGTCTGCGGCTGCAGGCCCAGCACATTGGCCAGTTCGGCGGTGATGGTGTCCGCGGAACTCGGGTAGTACGTGAGGATCTCCCGCAGCCTGACCGCCATCACGGCGAACATGGCGGGGGTCGGGAAGTACGGATTGCAGGGGATGCAGAAGTCCACAAGCTCCTGTCCGCCACCACCCGTGACCCCGGCGCGGTTGAGCGCGAAGAAAGACGGGCTGTGGGCGGTGCCACGGAAGAGTTCCATGGCATCACCGGAATTGCCGACTGCGGCAACAGTCACGGCGGGACCTCCTCGGTCGCAAGGGGTCGTGCAATCACGACCGTTGCGGCTCGTCCCTCGAGCCTGACGCATGATCCCAAAAACGTGGGGGAGCTGAGGATTTTCGTGGGGTGTGAGCGAAACCGAGGGACAGATGTTCCCTGATCGAATAAAATTCCGCCCCTCGCTCGTGCTGTCGCACGCTCTTCCGGAGTGGTGGTGGCGGTCGGAGCGTCAGGCGGGGTCGTCCGGTGGACGCTCGCCGTCGGTGAGGGCGGCTCGGTCCTGATGCGCTACCCACACAGCTACCTGAGCACGCGAGCTGAAACCAAGTTTGCTCAGAATGTGCTCAATATGGCCCTCGGCGGTCCGCTGTGCTATTACCAGCGCCGCGGCGATGTCCTTGTTGCTGAGCCCCTGCGCGACCAGCTGGGCGATCTCGGCCTCCCGGGGCGTCAGCGGCGACGGCCGCTCGGGTACCGCCGCCTCCCCGGTGGGCAGTTCGTCCTCCAGCGCGTAGACCAGCGCCTGGTCGTAAGGGAGCCGGGCACCCTGCCTGACGGCCGCGTTGTACGCCGGTCCGCCCAGCGCCCGGGCCACGTCCGCGTCGCACTCGTCGTGGTAGTGGACCAGGTGCCCGTAGCCGGAGAGCGGGGCGCCGACCGACTGCCAGACGGTCCGCACGATGCCCAGCAGCCGGGCCGACCGCCGGTGGTCCCGGTCGGAGGCGGCGATCCAGGCCAGCACCTCCAGGTTCACCCCCACGCCCAGCGGATCGTCGAGCGAACGGTTGAAGGTCAGGCTGTCCTTCTCCAGGGCGGCCGCGCGGGCGGTGTCGCCCTGACGCCACACCTCGACGCCCAGCGCCATCATCGTGTACGCCCGGTGCCAGCCCTCGCCGTAGGCGTCGCACACCGCGAGGGACTCCTCGCCCAGCGCGATGGCGCGCGGCGAGTCGCCGATGAAGGAGTGGGCCAGGGAGAGCCGGATGAGAGCCAGCGCGAGCCCGACCGGATCGCCGGTCGCCCGGTGGCGGGCCACCGCCTCCTCGTAGAGCGCGATCGCGGACGGCGCGTCGCCCCGGTACATGGCGACCATGCCGGAGTAGAGCGCCGTGTACGCCAGGACCGGGTCCAGACCGAGCCGTTCGCCGATGGCCCGGCTCTCCGCCAGCATGGCCGCGGCCGCCTTGGTGTCGGACTGGATGATGGCCAGCCAGCTGTTGGTCCACAGCGCCCGCGCCCGCACCTCGGTCGGCTCCGGGCAGGCGGCCAGACCCTCGTCCAGCCAGCGCCGCCCCTCGCCGAGGTAGTAACTGGTGATCCAGTGGTACAGCAGGTCGGCCGCGGTCCCCAGGCCGCAGGTGGTCTCCTCCGGCTCGGCGAAGGCGGCCTCCAGGGCGCTGCGCAGATTGGCGTGTTCCAGCTGGAGCCGGGTGAACCACTGCACCTGGGCCGGGCCGAACAGCGCGGCGCGCGCGTCGGCCGCCAGCTGCCGGTAGTAGTCGCGGTGGAGCCGCAGCCGGCCGGTCTCCTCCCCGGAGGCGGCGAGCCGTTCCCGGCCGTACTGGCGCAGCGTGTCCAGCATCCGGTAGCGCACCGTGGCGTCGTGCTCCTCCCGGAGCAGCACCGACTTGTCCACCAGCTCGGTCACCAGGTCCAGGACGTCCTCGCGGGCGATGCCGTCGCCCGAGCAGACCGCCTCGGCGGCCTCCAGGTCCAGGCTTCCGGCGAACACCGAGACCCGGGCCCACAGCAGCCGCTCCTGCTCGGTGCACAGGTCGTGGCTCCAGTCGATCAGCGCCCGCAGCGTCTGGTGGCGGGGCAGCACCGACCGGGAGCCGGTGGTCAGCAGCCGGAAGCGGTCCTCCAGGCGGTCCAGCAACTGCTGGACGGAGAGGGCGCGCAGCCGTACGGCCGCCAGCTCGATCCCGAGCGGTATGCCGTCCAGCCGTCGGCACACCCGTTCCACGGCGTCCCGGTTGGTCTCGGTGACGGCGAAGCCCGGCAGGATCGCCCCGGCCCGTTCGACGAACAGCCGCACCCCGTCGCACTGCGCGAGCGCCGCGGTGGACAGCCGCGGCCCGGTGACGTCGGGCAGCGGCAGCGCCGGAACGGCGAGGGTCTGCTCACCGGCGGTGCCCAGCGCCTGCCGGCTGGTGGCCAGGATGCGCAGCCGGGGAGCGGCCCGCAGCAGCCGGTCGGCGAGCAGCGCGCAGCCGTGGATCAGATGCTCGCAGTTGTCCAGGACGATCAGGGTCTGCCGGTCGCGCAGATGGTCGACGAGGACGTCCAGCGGCGGGCGGGCGGACTGGTCCCGGACCTCCAGGGCCTCGGCCACGCTCCGGGCGAGCAGATCCGGGGTCTCCAGGGCGGCCAGTTCGACCAGCCAGACCCCGTCGGAGAACGCCCGGCGCGCCTCCTCGGCGACCCGCAGCGCCAGCCGGGTCTTGCCGACCCCGCCCACTCCGGTGAGGGTCACCAGCCGGGACGCGGACAGCATGCGCCGGGCCTCGGCCGCCTCGTGCCGACGCCCCACAAAACTCGTCACCTCGGCCGGCAGCCAGCCTGTCTGCCGCCCGGTCGGGGTGCCCGTCGCCACCGCACCCATGTGATGCCTCGCACCGGCCTCGGGCGAACGGGAGTGCCCCGCTCGGCCCGAACAGTCACTGTCCAGGCTATGCCCGAGGGGCGGGCCTCGCAGCCCGCTCGCGGGTGCCACTCAGGGTGGGCGGTGGTCGCCCGGCGTGACCGGGCCGGGGGTCAGGTAGCCATCCGGGGAGATCTCCCCTCGTCGCGGGCGGGTCCGCCGTCCCATGCTGGCCGCACTCGTGAAGAGTTCCGCCGACCGTCGGCGGAAGATCGAAGGTCAGCCATGTGCTTGCAACAGCCCCCTTGTCCCTCCGCGGACGCGCCCGATCACGATTCGGCGCGTCTGGTGGCCTCCCACCCCGAGCAGGGGTGGAGCCTGCTCTGCAATGGAGTGGTGATCTTCGCGGACACGGGTGAACTGCTTCCCGACGGACGCGTCATCCCGGCGCCCCGTACCTGCCCCGACCAGGCGGGATGAAGTCCGGCGAAGGGAGACGCGATAGACGACTCGACGCCTCGTACCCATACAAGTGATACGAAACGGCCCGGGGAACGGAACGGTGAACGCCCTCACCACGCCTTCCGCCTCCCGGGCCCTTCTCGCGGGACCGTATGAGCCGATGCGGTGCCCCTGCGAGCGGATGCGGCCCCCTGCGAGCCGATGCGGGCCGATGTGATCGTCTGCGATCGATGTTGATCGTTGTGATGCTGTTCGTGTAACCTGATGATCGCGCCGAGTAGCTTATGTGCGCGCGGATTTCAACACCATCGGGGGTGCGAGGGGGACCGCTGTGCTGGACCGGATCAACGACTCCGGTTTACCCAGCATGCTGGTCGGCCGCGCCGCCGAGCTGACCGGGCTGACCAGTCACGCGGAGGCCGCCTCCGCCGGGCGATCGGGTCTGGTGGTGCTCTCCGGACCCGCCGGGATCGGCAAGACCAGTCTGCTGCGCGCCTTCCTCGACAGTGACACCTGCCGGAAGATGACCGTTCTGCACGGCATCTGCGGCGAGGTCGTGGCCGGTTCCGGTTACGGCGGCGTACGCGCACTCTTCGGCCCGCTCGGGCTGACCGCCGACGACGCGAGCGACTCCCCGCTGCTCCAGGGCAGCGCCCGGCGGGCCCTGCCCGCGCTCGCCCCATGCCCCGGTCACGAGGAACCGCCCTCGCCCGCGACCGCCTACCCGGTGCTTCACGGGCTCTACTGGCTCGCGGTGAACCTCATGTCACAGGGCCCGCTCGTGCTCGTCCTCGACGACGCGCACTGGTGCGACGAACGCTCGCTGCGCTGGATCGACTTCCTGCTGCGCCGCGCCGACCACCTGCCGCTGCTCGTGGTACTCGCCCAGCGCACCGAGGCGGAGCCCGCCGCGCCCGCCGCGCTGGCCGACATCGTCGCCCAGCCCCGCTCCTCGGCGATCCGGCTCGGCCCGCTGACCGACGCCGACGTGGCCGAGATGGCCGAGGAGGTCTTCCCGGTCCCGGTCGCGCCGTCCTTCGTCGAGCGCGCCACCGCCGTCTGCGGGGGCAACCCCCTCACCGTCACCCGGCTGCTGCACGAACTGCGGGACAAGGGGGTGCGGCCGGACGACACCGGGGTCCGCGAGATCGCCGAGGTCGGCCAGTACGTGGTCGCCCAGTCGGTGCACGCCCTGCTGGCGCGTCAGCCCGGCTGGGTCCGGGACGTGGCCACCGCGATCGCCGTGCTCGGCGAGGTGGACCCGGAGCATGTCGGCGCCCTCGCCGCCGTGCCCGCCGCCCGCGTCGAGGCGGCCGTGACGGTGCTGCGCGGCGCCGAGGTGGTGGCGCCGGACCGCCCCGACCTCACCCACGACGTGGTGCGCTCGGCCGTGCTCGACGCCGCCGGGGCCGACGCGCTGGCCGGTCTCCGCGCGCGGGCCGCCCAACTGCTCAGCGATATCGGCCGCCCCGCCGAAGAGGTCGCGGGCCAGGTGCTGCTGGTGCCCGCAAGCCCCCAGCCGTGGATGCGCGGGGTGCTGCGGGAGGCCGCCGCCCAGGCCACGACCCGCGGTGCGCCCGAGGCCGCCGCCCGCTATCTGCGCCGGGTCCTGGAGGCCGAGCCCGGCAGCGTGTCCGCCCGTGTCCGGCTGGCCGGGGCGCTCGCGGAGACCCGCCCGGTGGAGGCGATCGGGCTCCTGAAGGACGCCCTCGAACTCACCCCCGACGTACGGGCCAAGGCGCCCATCGCCGTCCAGCTGGGGATGACCTCCCTGACGGTGCAGCAGTCACCGGCCGCCGTACGGACGCTCGGCGCCGTGCTGGACGCGCTGGAGGCCGAGTTGGGCCCCGACCCCGAACCCCGCGACCAGGAACTGCTCACCCTCGTCCGGTCCGCGCTGCTGATCAGCGGCTCGGATGAGAAGGCGACCATCACCACGGTCCGGGAGCGGTTCGCGGGACTGGCCGAACCGGCCGGGGATACCCCCGCACAGCGGCAGCTGCTGGCCATGATGACCGTACTCAGCGCCATGGAGGGCACCTCAGCGGAGCGTACGGTGCGTCAGGCCCGCCGCGCCCTGCGCTCCCCGGGGGTGGCGTTCGGCAACTGGTCGCTGCTCTTTTCCGCGTTCACCCTGGGCCTGGCCGACGAGGTCGGCGACGCGCTGGAGGCGATGGACCGCTCGCTGCGGTACGGCCAGGAGAACGCCGCGGTGTGGTCGTACGCCCTCAGCCTCTCCACCCGGGCCCTGATCCTGCACGGCCTCGGTGCGATACCGGACGCGCTGGCCGACGCCCAGACCGCCGTCGAGATCGTCGGCCACGAGCGGTGGGGCAGCCATATGACGATGCCCCACATCGCCCTGGCGACCGTCCTGGTCGACCGCGGCGAACCGGAGCGGGCCGAGGAGCTGCTCGGCCAGGTCACCCGGCCGAACCTGGACGGGTTCGTCATGGAGTACCACTGGTATCTGATGGCCCGCGCCCGGGCCCGCTGGGCGCTGGGCGACGGCCGGACCGCGCTGCGGCTGCTGCTCGACTGCGGCTCCTCCCTGGAGGAGACCGGATTCGCCAACCCGTGCTTCATCCCCTGGTGGGCCGAGACGGCCTGGGTCTACGCCGCCGAGAAACGCGCCGACGAGGCCCGGGACGTCGTCGACCACGGCACCGAACTCGCCCGCCGCTGGGGCACCCCGCGCGCCCTCGGACTCGCCGCCCTCGCCCGCGGCATGACCACCCGTGGCGAGACCGGCATCGCCCTGCTCACCGAATCCGTCGCGCGGCTGTCCGCCTCACCCGCCCGCGCCGAGCACGCCCGCGCCGAATTCATGCTCGGCGCCGCCTTGCTGGACGCCGGGGACTCCCGCGGCGCCCGCGAGCATCTGCGGACCTCCGCCGACCTTGCCCAGAGCTGCGGCGCGCTGGCGCTCGCCAAGGCCGCCCGGCGGCGGCTGGTGGCCGCGGGCGGCCGGATGCGCGAGATCACCGCCTCCCCGGTGGACCTGCTCACCGGCACCGAGCGCAAGGTCGCCACCCTCGCCGCGGCCGGAGGAGGCAACCGGGAGATCGCCGAATCGCTCTTCGTCACGGTGCGCACCGTCGAGACGCATCTCACCAGCGTCTACCGGAAACTGGGGCTGGCCCAGCGGGCCGATCTGGCCTCGGTGCTGCGCACTCCGAGCGTCCCGCATCCGCAGGCTCCGGCGTGGGTGTCCGCGGCACGTGGCCACCGCTGAGTGCGATGTCACGGCACTTCTGCGTACTCCGAATATGTGCTCGACATATAGTCGTTCCATGCAGCTCAACGGGCTACCGTTCCCGGGACGGGAACGAGAGCAGGCGGCGCTGGACTCGGTCGTCACCGACCTGGCGGCAGGCCGCCCATCGGTCCTCACCCTGTCCGGCAGGCCCGGCTTCGGCCGCGGCCCCCTGCTGCGCTGGGCGGCCCGGCTCGCGGAGGAACGCGGGCTGCGCACCCTGACCGCCCAGGCCACGCAGGGCGAGAGCACACTGCGCTACGGCGTGGTGCAGCAACTGCTGACACCGCTGGACCGGCTCAGCGACCGCTCGCTCGCGGCCCTGGCCGAACCCGGTCCGGACAGCGGACTGCCCGGCCTGGCCGAACTGCTGCGCAGCGCCCGCGACCGGCCGACGCTGCTCGTCGTCCACGAGGTGGACTGGCTGGACCCGGCCTCACGGCGCTGGTTCGACGCCCTGGTGCGGCGGCTGTCGGGAAAGCAGGTCGCCCTGCTGGCGAGCAGCAGAGGCGTCAGCCACCCCGGCTGGTGTGGCGCTTCCCCCTACCCAGGCCCGGTCTCCACCCGGCAGCTCGCGCTGTCCGCGTACAGCGTGGGGGACGTCGCCACCATGATCGACGCGGTCTGCGGACGGCCCGCCGACGAAGCGTTCACCGAGGCGGCGTGGGAGGTGAGCGCGGGCAACCCCATGGTGCTGCACGAGGCGCTGGCCCACTTCACCGGACGCGGTCACCAGCCGGTCGCCGAACAGGCGCCGGAGCTGCGCGCGATGGTCGAGGCCGTCTGCGGCGACTACGTCGCCCGCGCGCTCGGCGGGCTCTCCGACACCGCCGTCACCGTCGTCCGCGCCCTGGCCGTCTGCGGCGAACTCCTCGACCTGCCCCTGCTGTACGCACTCGCCGGGCCCCGCGCGGCGAGCGAACCCGGACTGGGCGTGGCGCTGGAGGCCAGCGGCCTGGCCACCGCCTCCGGCACCGGGCTGCGGCTGTGTTGCCCCGAGGCACGGAACTGGATTCTGGAGGACATGACCGCCGACGAGCGGATCGACCTCTACGCGCGGGCCGCCGAACTCGCCCACCGGGCCGCCGTACCCGACGAGGACATCGCCCGGCTGCTGCTCGCCGCCCGCCCGCTCGGCGAACCCTGGGTCGTCCATGTGCTGCGCCGCACCGCCACCGCCGCGCTGCGGGCCGGTCACCCCGCCCTCGCCATCGCCTGCCTGTCGCGCGCCCTGGACGAACCCCTGGACCCCGGCGGGCGTGCCCAACTGGGCCTGGAACTGGCCGCCATCGAGGTGCTCGGCGCGCCCGAGGCGAGCGACCGGCGGCTGACGGAGATCGTCCGGACCGGCACCGGGGCACCCGACGGGGCCCGGGTGCGCGCCGCCGATCTCGGCCTCACCCGCGGCGGCGTGGAGAGCCTGCGGTCCGCCGTGGCGAGCGCGCTGCCCGTGGCCCGGGACGGCGAACGGGAGGCCCTGGCCGGGCTGCTCCGGCTCGCCGAGCCCGGTCCCGAGGACGACGCCGACCCGCTGCTGCCCGAGATCCCCCCGCTGCCCGCCCGCCCCACCGATCCGGCGCAGGCCGCCGCCCGCGCCCGGCAGCTCGCCCTGCGGGGCGAGGACCTGCCCACCGCCCGGGCACTGGCCCGGCACGTCTTCACCGGCGAGCCCGGCGCCGACGCGTTGATCCTGCCCCGGCTGGTCGCCGGGCGGGTTCTGCTGCTCACCGACGACCTGGACGAGGCCGAGGTGCGGCTGGACGCCCTCCATCTCGACTTACGGCGGCGCAACGCCCGGGCCGCCGCCGGGCTCGTGCTGGCCGTCCGGGGCGAACTGAACCTGCGGCGGGGCCGGGTCGACGCGGCCGAACGTGACATCGCCGCCGCCGGACGCGCCCTGCCCCAGGCCCACTGGCATCCGCACCACCTTCCCTATCTGACGGCGCTGCGGATCATCGTCGCCCTGGAGAGCGGCCGCGTGGACCGGGCCGGGGAGCTGGCCGCCACGCCCGTCTCGGCCCAGGCGCAGGACGGCACGTCCTACGCCTATCTGCTGTTCGCCAGGGCGCTGGTGGCCTCCGGGGACGGCAGGAGGCTCGCCGAGTCGTTGGAGCTGTTCCGCGACTGCGGTCGGCGGCTGCTGCGCCGCGGCCGCGGCAACCCCGCCCTGATGCCCTGGCGTTCGAGGGCCGCCGGGGTGTGCCACGCGCTCGGCGACCACGAGGAGGCACAGCGGCTGAGCCAGGAGGAGATCGCACTGGCCCGGCGGTGGGGCACGGCCAGCACCCTCGGCTGGGCCCAGCTGGGCGCCGGACGGGTGGCCCGCGAGGGCCGCGCCCACCAGCTCCGCGAGGCCTTGGGGACCCTGCGCCCCGCCGCCGCCCGGCTCGCCTACGCCGGTGCGCTGATCGAACTGGCCGGCGCCGAACTCGACGCGGGGGACCGGCAGGCCGCCGTCCCCCTGGTGGCCGAGCTGTTCACGTTCACCACCACCCACCGGCCCGCCAGCCGGCTCGCCGCGCAGGTGCGCGCGCTCGCCGAACAGCTGGGACAGCCCGCCGCGCCCGGGACCGGCCCGTACCCCGGCTGGGCGACGCTGACCGAACCCGAGCGGCGCACCGCCACCCTCGCCGGACTCGGCCACGGCAACCGGGAGATCGCCGAGATGCTGTCGGTGACCCGGCGCACGGTGGAGCTGCGGCTCAGCGTCGCCTACCGGAAGCTGCGGATCGGGGGGCGCGCGGAACTCCACGCGCTCGTGCGGGCGACGGAGGGATACGGTACGGATGTTGCTTGAGCGGGACACCGAGGTGGCGCAGATCAGGGAGGCCCTGAGCGCCGCCGCCGCGGGCACCTCGTCGCTGCTGCTGCTCACCGGCCCGCTCGGCATCGGCCGGACCGCGCTGCTGCAGCGGCTGGCCCTGCTGTCGGGGGAGGACGTACGCGTCCTGCGCGCCAACGCCGCCCCGATGGAGCAGGACTTCGCCTTCGGCGTGGTCCGTCAGCTCTTCGACAGCCTGCTGACCGGCGCCCCGCCCGAGGCGTGCGAACGCTGGCTGCGCGAGCACGGCGACTTCGCCCGCATGATCCTCGCCGACGACGCCCTGCCACTGGGCGAATGCCGCTCCGTCGACCTGTCCGAGACGGTCCTGAACGGACTGCGCGCCCTGCTGGCCGACGTCGGCGCCGACCACCCGCTGCTGATCCTGGTGGACGACCTCCAGTGGGTGGACGCCCCCTCCCTGCGCTGGCTCGCCCACCTGAGCAAGCGGCTGCACGGGCTGCGCGCCGTACTCGTCTGCGCCCTGCGCGACGGCGATCCGCGGGCACGGGAGCTGACGCTGCGCGAGATCACCGACTGCGCACAGCGAGTGCTGCGCCCCGCGCCGCTGTCCCTCGAAGCCACCAGGGAGATGGTCCTCGACCAGTTCGGCGAGCCGGGCGACGAGGAATTCGCCCGCGCCTGCCACGAGATCTCCGCGGGCAACCCCCTCTTTCTGAGATCCGTCCTGGTGACCCTCGCCGCAGCTGGCCACAGCCCCACCGCCGGGCACGTCGAGACGGCCCGCCGGCAGCGCCCCGCCCAGCTCCGCGAATGGCTGGCCAACTGCATGCGCACCCAGCCGCGGTCGGTACGGGACCTGGCCGCCGCGATCGCCGTCCTCGGCGACCAGGGCGAACCCGAACTGATGGCCCGGCTGGCGGGCCTCGACCCGATCGGCCTCGCCGCCGCGCTGCGCACCCTCGGCCAACTCGGCCTGCTGGCAGCCGAGCAGGAGCCGCGCTTCCTCCACCGCGTCGTGCAGGACGCCGTCGAGTCCTCGATGACCGTCGCCGAGCGCGAGCGGCTGCACGACGCCGCCGCGGCCCTGCTGTACAGCGAAGGCTCCTCCGCCGAACTGGTCGCCGCCCAGCTGATGGCCGTCACCGCCTCACAGCACCCCTGGTCGGTCGAGGTGCTGCGGGCCGCGGCCGACACCGCGCTGCGGCGGGGCGCTCCGGACATCGCCACCCGCTATCTGCAGCGCGCGCTGCTGGACGGCGCGCTGTCCGGCGAGAGCCGCGGACGGCTGCTGATCGATCTGGCCACCGCGGAGCGCGAATTCGACCCGGCCGCCTGCGAACGTCACATCTCCCAGGCGATACCCCTGCTCACCACGCCACGGCACCGGGCCGCCGCCGCCCTGCGGATGTCCCCGGCCATCGTGGGCGCGGTGCCGCCGACGGTCATCGACCTGTTCCAGCAGGTCGCCGATGACCTGGGTCCGGCGTCCGCCCTCGACGGCTCGGCGCGCGACGTGGCCCTGCGGCTGGAGGCGCGGCTGCGGCACGCCGGGCACGAGGACCCGGCGGCGCTGGCCACGGCCGTGGAGCGGCTGTCGGCGCTGGGCGAGGAGCCGCCGCTCGGCTCGGCCGCCGAACGCGAGCTGACCGCCGTCCTGTTCAACGCCGCGATGCTCACGATCCGGCAGTCGGCGGCCGAAGTCGCCCGGCTCGCGGGCCGTGTCCTGGAGCGGGAACCGGCCGGCGCGGACGGGGCCCATTCGCATCTGCCGCTGGTGGCGATCGCGCTGGTCGCCGCCGACTCGGTACGGGGCATCAGCTCCTGGCCCGCGGCCGAGCGGCACACCCCGCGGCAGGACGTCACGGCCGTCGACGCGCTCGTCCACGCCGAGCAGGCGATGATGCTGGTGGCGCGCGGCCGGGTGGCCCGGGCCCGGGAGCCCGCCGAGCGCGCGATGCGGCTGGCCGGTGCGCACTGGCCGGAGGCCGGGACTCTCGCCACCGTCGCCCTCACCTACGTCGCCCTGGAGCTCGACGACGCCGAGCTGGCCGAGGGGGTGCTGGACGAGGCCGGGCGGCGCCGGTCGGCCAACCTGGCGCTCACCGCCTCGCTCCAGCTCCTCAAGGCGTCCCAGGACGCCCGGCACGGCCGCTGGACCAGCGCGCTGGACACGTTGCTGGGCTGCGGCAGGCAGCTGGACGCGGCGGGGTGGCGCAATCCCGTCCTCTTCCGGTGGCGGCCCTGGGCGGCCACCCTCCAGCACCGCATCGGAGACTCCCGCGCGGCCCTGGCGCTCGCCGAGGAGGAGCACGCCCGGGCCGAGGCCTGGGGCGCTCCCGTCGCGCTGGGCCGCGCCCTGCGGCTCAAGGGCCGGCTGCACGACGGCGCCCATGGCACGAAACTGCTGCGCGAATCGGCCGACGTGCTGCGCGCCTCCGCCAACGAACTCGAACTCGCCCGCTCGCTCGCCCTGCTGGCCCGGCGGCTGGAAGGCGGCCCGGAGGCGGCGGCCCTGCTGCGGGAGGCCGGAGCCCTCGCCGCGGTCTGCGGCGCGCCCTGGCTGATCGAGCGGGTCGAGCAGGGGGGCGGTACTGCGGCCCCCCGGCCGGAGGCCGCGCTGACCCGTACCGAACGTACCGTGGTCTCCCTGGCCGGGGACGGCCTCACCAACCAGGAGATCGCCGGGCGGCTCGGCGTCACCTCCCGCGCGGTCGAGAAGCACCTCACCCACGCCTACCGCAAGCTGGGCATCTCCGGCCGTCGCCAGCTGATGGAGATCCTGCCCCGCCTGGATTCGGAAATCCTGCGTTAACGACGCTAATTCACCGGGTGTCCAACCGGCTTCGCGGCCGGGCTTCCCGGCATGGCCGGGCATCGGGGGCGAGACGTTCGATCCGGGCAATTTTCGCAGGTCGGCGAAGTGACCGAACCGACCACCGAAGCCCTGTGGTGCGGACCGAACCTCGGAGAGGCGGTACCACAGGATTGGGCGACGCGCCCCCTGCTGACGTTGACTCATGCGTCATGATCTCCCTAGTCTCATTAAAAAGCATTCGAATTGAATAGCCGCGGTATTCGTCCCCGGCCATTCGCTCCCGGTCATTGATAAACAGGAAGGGATGGCAGTCCCTTGGCAGTTTCCGCACTAGCAGATTCGGCTCGGCCAACTCCTCACGAGATGGAATGTGACCAGATCGAGTACGCGGACCTTCTGCGCCAGTTCGACACGCCGGGGGCATGTGTCGTCTGTCTCGACCCGTCCCTGACGGTCCGGCAGGCGAACCATGAGTTCTTCTGGCAGTTCGACGACGACTCCGCCGTGAGCGTCTGTGGCCGCGACTTCTGTGATCTGGCGCATCCCAGCGCCCAGCAGGCGCTGCACCACCAGCTCTCCCGGCTGGTCGACGGCACTCGCCACCGGTTCTCCGGCCATGTGGTCGTCGTCGGCTCCCAGGGCGCCGCCTTCACCAGCGCGCTCACCGCGGTCGCCGTACGCGAGGGCACCTCGCACGTCGCCTCGCTCCTGGTGGTGCTACGGCCCGTGGGCGGCGGTCAGGAGCTGGACATGGTGACCAACCGCAAGAAGATCCTCAGTGAAATCGAGGCGCGCATCCTGGAGGGTATCGCGGCCGGACTCCCCACCATTCCGCTCGCCTCCCGGCTCTATCTCAGCCGGCAGGGCGTCGAATACCACGTGACGCGTCTGCTCCGTAAGCTGCGGGTCCCCAACCGGGCGGCCCTGGTCTCCCGCGCCTATTCCGTGGGCGTCCTCAATGTGGGCTCCTGGCCGCCGAAGGTCGTCGACGACTTCGTGAAGTGACCCACGAGCCGTGACGCGGCGGCATACGGACGGAACGCCGCCGCGTCAGAAGGCGTCACGAGGTGCCCTGAGGCCTCGCGAGGTGCCGTGAGGCGTCACGTGGAGCCGGGGCCGGGGCCGGAGCCGCGGGCGAGCCGCAGCACACTGAACGCGGTGAGCGCCACATGCAGCTGGGTGCGCTGCTCACCCGACTCCAGATCGCAGCCGAGCACCCGCTCGATCGCGTGCAGCCGCTGGTAGAACGCCTGCCGTGACAGGTTCGCGCGCTTGGCGGCCACCGTCTTGTTGCCCGCCGCGTCCAGATAGGCGTGCAAGGTCGTCAGCAGATCGGTGCCATGCCGCTCATCGTGCTGCACCAGTCGGCCGAGCTGCCGTTCCACGTACTCCTGCACTCGCACATCGCCGCGTAGCGCGTACAGCAACTGCCTTAGCCCGATATCGCTCAGCTCATGGAACGGCTTGTCCGGTGTGCCCGGGACGGCGGCGTCCGCGACCCGCGCCGCCTGCTGGAAGGAGCGCGCCGTCTGTGACAGGTCCGACACCTCGGAGCCCACGCTGACCACCGCGTCCGGATCGGACTCCCGCACGGAACGGCTCAGCCGCTCCACCAACGGCCGCCAGGGCGTGGCCGGATGGAACGCGAGCAGCACCCCGAGATGATCGCCGGGCACCGTACCGGTCAGCACCGCGGCGCCCGCCGCGGCCATCTCCTCCGTCAGCCGGTCCTCCAGTTCCCCCGGCTCTTCGCCGCCGGGCCCCTGGGCGGGGGTGACGAGCACGACGATCAGCCGCCGTCCCATGACCCGCATGCCCAGCGCCTCGGCCCGGGCCCGCGCCTCCCCGGCCGAGCGGCAGCGCTGCTCGACCAGATCCAGCAGCAGCGTGCGCTGCGCCCGCCGCTCCCAGCGGGTGTGCTGGGTCAGCCGGGCGATGGTCAGGGCGGTGGCCGTACGCTCCAGGACCATCGCATGCTCGGGACCCATCGCGGGGGCGCCCGAGGCGTCCGGCAGCATGACCAGCCGCCCCCAGCGCTCGCCCCGGTACTCCACGGCCGTCACCAGCCAGTTCTCCGGGCCGCTCAGCTCGGTGCGGTCGGGCGGGGGCGTACCGCGGGACCGCCGCTCCCAGCCGGTCAGCACCCCCTCGACGCCATGGCCAGGCGCCCCGCAGATCACGGCCCGGTGGACCAGGTTCTCCAGCACCACCGGATGGCCGCTCAGCTCGGCGGCCATGCCC
>Ga0307508_10001964_pt1 | contig 22478 bp, 15 predicted proteins | sample 9_EM_MG_FD_203089 | JGI IMG/M metagenome (GOLD analysis project Ga0307508, IMG submission 203089) | Populus trichocarpa ectomycorrhiza microbial communities from riparian zone in the Pacific Northwest, United States - 9_EM | ecosystem: Host-associated > Plants > Roots > Unclassified | place...
TTTGGTTGTTGCGGTCTCAAGCTATCATCAGCGAAGCAACTCCTACATAGTATCAGTGGGAGTGATGTGCAGATGTGATGGTTGTCTAATCGGAACGTTTGGTTGTTGCAATCTCAAGCCTACATATTTGTGTATACCACACTACACCTTCCCGGCGGCTAAGAGGCGGAGACAACACGCCCGGAAATCACAATGTTCACATACGGGTCCAGGACGGAGCAGGGGGCAGTAGGATACTCGGTGGTGCGGAAAGATGGCCTGGGGTGCGACGGGGTGAAGAGCCACATGGGGTACAACCAGGAGGCCTTCGATGCAGGGTGTGCCGCGCCATCGCCAGTGCGCTGGAGCTGGTGGCGAAGAGATCGGGGTCACCAGGAAGGGTCCCCATCTTTTCGGATGCGCAAGCAGCCATCAGGCGGATGGCGCCGGAGAAACCGGGCCCCGGCCAGGTGCACGCGATCGAGGTGAGGAGGTGGATCGCCGCGATCTGGAGAGCCAACCCGGCGGTCGCCATTGAGATCCGGTGGTGCCCAGCCCACAAGGGCGTCACGGGCAATGAGAAGGCTGGTGAATGGGCAAAGGTGGTGGCAGAGGAGCCAGACACCTGGGGGGTGGAATGGCTCCGGACAGGGGGCGGAGCGGCCCGACAGATGCCGCTTCCGAGATCGCTCGCAAATTTCAAGCGGGAGATCTCCAAGAAGAAGTGGGCGGAGGCAAGGAAGTGGACGGGAGGCAGGACTTTCCGGAAGAAGTATAAGATGCCAGTCACCCAGAAGCCGGATGGGGTGGTGGCGGGTAGCACCAAGAGGCTTGCTGCGCGGTTCTACCACTTCCAGTGGACGAAGAACCGACCCACCGCTGAATGCTGGTGGTGCCGGTACCGATCGCAGACTCGGGAGCACCTCTTCAAGGTGTGCCCTGAGTGGAAGGCCCAACAGAAGGTCCTGTGGGCAGAGGTGTGGAAGGAGACTAGGAGGGGGAAGAGCTGGTGGACAATCCGGGACCTCCTAGCCGACGCGAGGTGCAGCCGGGCAGTGCTGGACTTCCTCGCGACTACAGATGTGGGGAGGCTGGTGCCGGGGGACGAGGCGGCGGAGAGTGAGGCCTCAGAGTGGGAGCTCCGGGAGAGGCTGGAGCGGGAGGAGGAGAGGAGGGTGGAGGACCGGGCAGTTGGGGTGGAGGACGAGGGGGAGGGTGACAGGGAGCGGCCGCTTTTCTTACCCACCCTGGCATTCTGGGTGCCCGCGGAAGAGGCCTAAGGGGGGAGGGCCTCCCCCCTTGTCTTTTCTTTTCTTTTGTTGCTCTTTTGTTATTTCCTTGGGGTGATCTACAGATTCGTAGGACAGGCCTGGGCGGAGGGCAAAGGGCAGCCAGCGACGAGGTGACTTGCGCCATGATCTATCTATAGAGGTCGCAGGCGAGTAATGAATAAACCAAAAAAAAATCCGGCATGGGGCGCCGACGGGAGCAACGCTGTGACAGGAGCAACGCTGGGTTGCAAGGGGAGCTAGATTGGGATATTCGTTGTGTAGCAGCTTGGCGATTGTTTACTTAGTTCCTTCTTCTGCTTTCTTTCGTTCTTTCTTTCTCTGAACTCAGACATCTAGATTGAATGCGAGTGTCGCTTCTTCTCGTACTGATCCATCTCACCCACTACGTCACCATCTCTGTTTGTTTCGTTAGCACTCTCTCTCCCATGGGAACTCTCTGTTTCGGCCGTGATCGGGTGATTTTCTCAACATCCCTCACTCTTTTGTCTATATCACATCCCTCCCGTTGTGTGTAGTGGTTGTTATCGTTTTGTTGACCGCGATGGTTGTGTGGAACACTGCTTGAAGTAGCTGCCTTGAAGCACCTCGAGGACTGATTCACGTCTTTGCCTGCGCTACTAGATAGTAACGTTGCAGGAGTGAGTGCAGGGATTTAAGTTGAAAATAGGCTCTGCTTATGGTTGGGGGACGCCTTAGCTCCATTCAAAAAAATGTAGTACATGTCATGTATGTATGATAGATACTCGACGAACGCCGGACCACTCACAGCGCGCCCCCCGCGCCGGCCCCATCACACATCCGATCAAGAGCGGGCGTTGCAATTGCAACCCCTGCCTATGGCTCATCGCGGCCCACCGCGCCGCCGTTGCCGGCGTCGTCGAAGACTTCGACCGGATCCTATCTACGATCGTTCGAGCCAATCGGAACGTTTGGTTGTTGCAATCTCAAGCTAGTTATCTCTTGCAAAGCAACCACACCTTCCCGGCGGTCGCGCGCCTCGGTGTGCACTCCCACCGGCACCACATACCTGGATTGCGGCGGGTTGAGTTGGATGGGGAGGGGGGGGGGGGGGAGAGAGAGTTGGATGGGATAAAGGGGATTGTTGGGGCTGCGAGGGGCTGGAGGTGCACGGCGGCCTGATGGCGATAGTGGTGGGCTCTGGATGGTTGGGGAGGGTGGGGAGGCTGTCGAGGATGAGAGAGGTTGACGATGCGCGATGAGCGGGGTAGGGGATGACAAGATGAAGATCACGCAAGCCTCCACTCTTGGCGTCCTCGTGGAGTACATAAACACTTTGGATATATGTAACATACTATACCGGTTAACTGGCTACTATATACCCCTTACCCGGATACTCTGTCGCCCAGGTCCCCACCAGACAGAATGGGGATTCCTCAACAACCACATCTCCGATCGCTATCAAAGTTCATGTGATGCATTAGAGTGCATTCGAGAACCTCCAGTTCAAGCCCAAAGAAATCCATATTCTAAGGAAATCCTATTAAGCACTTCTAGCTCCACTTGACCCGCTTTCGCTCCCACCACCCCCAGGCGGTTTTCTACTGCGAGGACTCATCGCCAAAGAACTCTCTACATATCAGACATGCCCCTGGATGGCTTTCTGGGTGCAGAAGCAGCCACCACTAACTCTTCCCAGTTAGAGCTACTCTGTGCATGCGATGTCACTGTGGAAGGACCGGCCGCTGTAAAGAGGCAGGCCATCGCTGCTACCGCTATCAGAGAATTTTTTTGGGATACCACCTATCCCCTATAGCGTCTATGGGCTGAACTTCCTTTCCTCTACGGACGTGGGAAGGCGGGTGCCGGCTGAGGCAGAGGACGACGTGGTGAGCGCGGTGTCTCCGGGAGCTGGAGGTGCGGGAGTGGCTGGAGGAGCAGGGAGCGGGGGCCGAGGAGCCGGCGGGGAACCGCCATTGTTCCTGCCCACACCCGACTTCATGGCGTCCGCAGGAACGGCCTAGGCGCGGGGCGGTGTTCTTTCCTCCGTTCTTTCCTTTGTCCTACACACTCGCTCTTCTCTCTTTTCTTTTGTAATTTCCTTGGTGCGCACCACACGTTCTCGGGACAGGCCTGGGCGGAGGGCAAAAGGGGTGCTTGCGACGAGCCGCCACTGCGCGGACGGCAGACAGGGGACGGACTGTCTGTCAGCCTCAGAACAAAACACAAAACAGCGCAGCAGCAAACCCCATAGCGACTCGCCCCACATGTCGCAAAACTCCTTCACCGCTACTTAGGTATGTTTCATCAGGCAATCCGACAAGCACCAACTAAGCATGCTTTACTTGATCGACACGGGCATCATGCAGGCATCCACAGTGAGGCCGAGCCGCTAGCTTATGCCTTGCGTGTACATAAAAACCATTCTGGCAGGTGATGAGGGTTCATTTTGGTCCGATTCCTTTGATCTCGCTTAGAGGAGCTGTTAGGTACGGGAGTATTGATGATGCAGCAATTGCTTGCACAGTGTAGAACAGGTCGTGAGTATTACCCCCAGCGAAAGCTGACGTCGAAACAAGCTTACTTTGACGATCAGTCTAACGCCACGTCTAACGGCACTCACCGATAACTACTGCTGTGCGTGTATATATCTAACCCGACCTGCAAGGAAGATGATTCATCCGGCTTGTGCCGAACAAAGTCCGACAGCACGATTTAAAAAAAAAAAAGCTTCACGTGCTCGCGCGCCGTATCCCCAGCCGGTCTCCTATCCTTTATGTACCTGCTCTAATCAGTCGCATCTAGTTATCGACGCGCCATGATCTGGATAGGTCACGCGCGATTAATGACAAAATAAAAAATAGTCTATCGACGCGCTCGTCGATACCTCCATCGATACGCGGATCAACCATACCCATCGTGCATCCGTCCGTAACTACACCCGCTCGTATGGTCGCGCGTGTGGTTGGTTGCACTCTACGTTCGTTCAACCAACTACACTAAGCCCTCGTTCGCGCCCGGTAACAGTGGCGTTGAAAGGCGTACAAATCTAGCAATTTTGAGAATTGTTGCTAAATTGGGGCTGAACTACGATGGCCGGCCATACGAGGAGACTGTTTTTTATTTAATCGTACTCGCATTCAGCCTACATATCTAGACTATGGCGGCGACTAGGATGCTGTTGGATGGAGGAAGGGCTTGGTTTCCTGGTAGATAGGTACTTGCATACACTGATACCTTGTCCCGGCAGGATGCCTTTTTTTTTATCTAGTCATTGCCCGTATGCGACTTACATAGATCACGGCGATGCAGAAACTGTCCGCTGTCCCCGACCTCGATCAGTCTGCAGGTGGCATTCGGCGGCCTGTAGCGGACACGAAAGATCAAAACTCGGATATGCTGACAAACTACCGTCGGCAAGTTGGGGCGATAAGAAGTGGCAGGGGCGCTGTTCATGGACGTCAAGTCGGCATTCAATAATGTCAGCAAGTCGCACCTGGGCAGACGCATGGAGGCCCTCGATATCGAGGCGGACTTGATCAGCTGAACTGGCAGCTTCAAGTCGGACCGCCAGATAAAGCTTGTCCTTGATGGAAAAAAGGGTGAGGCAAGCCCAGTGGACACTGGCATCCCACAGGGGTCACCGGCAGCTCCAATCCTCTTCGTCATGTACCTGTCTGGAGTATTCAACGAGGTGGAAGCAGCAGCGCCTGGCGTCCGGGGCCTATCCTTTGTGGACGACATCGGGTGATGAGCGGATGAGGATGACGACGAGGCAATGGCATCGAAGCTATCCGAGGTAGCCACAGCATCCATCAACTGGGCAGCAAGAAATGGAGTAGCTTTCGGCCATAGAAAGACCGAGGCGGCAATCTTTCGCAGGAAGAAAACAACTCCCATGGTAACGGTGAAGGTTGGCGCCAATACCGTCCCATTCAACAAGGAGGCGACTCGGTTGCTGAGGATATGGCTGGATTCGCAGCTCACGCTCAAAGACCATCACGCGATCCGGCTCAAGGACAGGAAGAAGGCGATGGCAAGGCTCCATCGGCTAGCAGGGCAAGTGGAGCTGTCACCCGCCAACTGCAGGAAGGTCATGACGACATACATTCAGCCAGTCGCCATGTTCGGGTCGGAACTGTGGTGAAAGGGAGACCACATCCGGGGCACCATCAGCCAGGCAAACGAGCAGCAGATGCTAGTCAACCAGGAGGCAAGTGCGACAACAGGATGCTTCCGGATGACTAATCTGGGGGCGCTCTTGATGGAGTCCGGACTCAGGGTGGCAACGGCACAGCTGGAGAACAGGTAGCAGAGGGTTGGGCTACAGCTACTGAGCCTGCCGCAGCGGAGCCAGGCACGGGAGGTCGCCGGTGCCCCAACTGCGATTGGCCGTAGGATTATGAATGCCCTCTCCTACGCAGGAAGGGGGAGAGCACAGTTCTACTAGAGGAGCCGGAAACCCTTGATGCGGAGCTGCTACAAGAGGAGGAAGCCGAGGCCAAGGCTGAGGCAGAAAAGGCATCAGGAAAAAAAAAAATTGCGTCCAGAGCGTCCGGACGCACTAGACGCTCTAGACGTTTCGGACGCAACCTCCTTAACTCGGACGCCGCTTACATACCATGACACCGTGCGTTCAGACGCAGCACGCCACGGCACCGTGCGTCCGGACGCAGCTGTCAAGGCGACTGCGTTCGGATGCAACTGCCACGGCATCTGCCTTCCAGACGAGGAGTGTCAGGGCATTTGCCTTCCGGACGAGGAGTGTCAGGGCAGTTTTCTTCCAGACGGAGCGTGTCTAGGCAAATGTCGTCCAGATGACGCGTGCTACGGCATCTGCCTTCCGGACGAGGAGTGTCAGGGCATTTGCCTTCTGGACGCAGAGTGTCAAGGCAAATGTCTTCCGGACGCAGTTTGTCACGGCGAAGAGCGTCCAGACGGGGTGTGTCATGGCATTTGCCATCTGGACGCAGCGCGTTTCTTACGGACGCAGAGTGTCAAGGCAAATGTCGTCCGGACGGGGCTTACAACAGAGTGGTCACGGTGGTAGCATCCAGACGCGACTGTCAGGGCACGGTACAGTGCAGCGAAGACTATCAAACACGCATTTGGTTCCAGGCATTATGACTCAATCCAGTTCTATTCATTACATCTAATGTATATCTATATACCACACTTAGCTTACAGCAAGGACGATCGCGAATAAGACGCGGCGAGAAGATCGACGAGCTTCTTGAGATTGTTAGCACAGCTCTCAGAGGGACAGACCAGTGGGAAGTTGTGCATACGACGCGACGAGTACGATGCCAATGAGGATAGCGGTGAAAATCCCGGCGGCGTGGATGATAGTAAGACGCGACGAGTACGATGTCGATGAGGATGGCGGCGAGGATGCTGGCGGCGTCGACTATAGCAAGTAAAATGCGACGAGTTTGATGGTGGTGCGTGCATATGATGAAAGGAGAAGAAAAAAGGGCCGTGTCGTAGTATTTTAGCTAGCCGAGCTGTGGTGCGTGAGCCGAGCCGTAGGAAAGCGCAGGCACTAGCAAACGCTTGGCACCTTACAGGTTGCATGCGAAATCACTCGCAATGCTCGAAACCTGTGAATTCCACTCCCATAGTCGTCGATACGCCGGAACCCGCTGTTTAATTCGTACAATTATTGCCTATAGTATCAATTCAGACTGACCAACAGTTTGTGCCTATTGGCCCCTGCTTTGCAACCTATCGATGCTGCTGTTCTGATTCAACTACTTCTGTAGGAGAATCTGTAATATGGCATACATCGCTTCAAATCCATATATCATTCAAGACTTCAGTATCACTACCTTGAAAAGCAGGATCCAGTAGGCACAAACTTTCGCTCAGTCTGAATTGATACTATAGGCAATAATTGTACGAATTAAACAGCGGGTTCCGGCGTATCGACGACTATGGGAGTGGAATTCACAGGTTTCGAGCATTTCGAGTGATTTCGCATGCAACCTGTAAGGTGCCAAGCGTTTGCTAGTGCCTGCGCTTTGCTACGGCTCGGCTCACTCACCACAGCTCGGCTAGCTAAAATACTACGGCACGGCCTCAATTCCACCCTTTTTTCTTCCCCTTTCATCATATGCACGCACCACCATCAAACTCGTCGCATTTTACTTGCTATAGTCGACGCCGCCAGCATCCTCGCCGCCATCCTCATCGACATCGTACTCGTCGCGTCTTACTATCATCCACGCCGCCGGGATTTTCACCGCTATCCTCATCGGCATCGTACTCGTCGCGTCTTACTATCATCCACGCCTCCGGCATCCTCACCGCCATCCTCATCGACATCGTACTCGTCGCGTCTTACTATCATCCACGCCGCCGGCATCCTCACCGCCATCCTCATCGACATCGTACTCGTCGCGTCTTACTATCATCCACGCCGCCGGCATTTTCACCGCTATCCTCATCGGCGTCGTACTCGTCGCGTCGTATGCACAACTTCCCACTGCGTCTGTCCCTCTGAGAGCTGCGCTAACAATCTCACAAAGCTTGCCGATCTTCTCGCCGCGTCTTATTCGCGATCGTCCTTGCTGTAAGCTAAGTGTGGTATATAGATATACATTAGATGTAATGAATAGAACTGGATTTAGTCACAATACCTGGAACCAAATGCGTGTTTGATAGTCGTCGCTGCAATGTACCATGCCCTGACAGTCGCGTCTGGATGCTACCACCGCGACTACTCTGTTACCTATGTGTGGTGCGCCATCGTAAGCCTCGTCCGGACGACATTTGCCTTGACACTCTGCGTCCAGATGGCAAATGCCATGACACCCCATCTGGACGCGCTTCGCCGTGACAAACTGCATCCGGAAGACATTTGCGTTGACACTCTGCGTCCAGAAGGCAAATGCCCTGACACTCCTCGTCCGGAAGGCAGATGCCGCGGCACGTGTCGTCCGGACGACATTTGCCTAGACACGCTCCGTCTGGAAGAAAACTGCCCTGACACTCCTCGTCCGGAAGGCAAATGCCCTGACACTCCACGTCCGGAAGGCAGATGCCGTGGCACGCGTCGTCCGTACGACATTTGCCTTGACACGGCTGCGTCCAGAAGGAAATGCCCTGCCACGCTCCGTCCGGTAGGCATATGCCGTGCCAACCCCGTCCAGACGCAGATTGCCCTACTGAGCTGCGTCCGGATGCACGGCGCCCTGGCAAGCTGCGTCCGAATGCACGGTGCCCTGGCGAGCTGCGTCCGAATTCACATTGCCTGTGGGTTTTGCGTTGGGAGGGGTATGTGCGCTGCCAGGGTGCGTCCGGACGCAGATTCTTTTTCCTGATGTGGCTGTTTGTTGTTGTTGCTATGTATCCTTCTTCCAACAATTGTCGAAGTTGTGAGTAGTCGAGCTACACTAGTTGCACTACTTCTGGGGCCGCTGGTCGCCTTGTCTTCTTCGTCCGCGATTGTTTCCTCGTCCTCCTCGACCTGCTCGACCCCTACCTCGTCTACTTTGTTGAGAATACAGAGCTTCCGAGACAGCATCTGGCTTCGTGGCTAGTGCTTCATTTTGTTCGCACTCCTTGAGATCGCTCATGATTTGACGGATCGTGACATCGGCTCGGGATTGCAGTACTTTGATGCTGATTTTAAACATTTCGGGGAGAGTTGTGAAAATGTGGTTTTTCAGGACCATGTCGGGAACGGCTTCGGGAGTACCGGCGAGTTGATTGGTGAGTTGCGAGAAGTAGGTACTGATTGGCTGTCCGGGAACCGGACGCAGTAGGCTGAATTGCCGGAAGAGTGTCAGACGGCTGACGGTCGTGTTTGCCGTGTCCACATCCTCACCGGATCCCTAACCTGGTTGAGGTGGGTCTTGACTTCAGGGCTGCACGATCCGTAGATAATGGCACCAGCCTGAGCTCTTCTTGTGGCATAATCCTCATAGGCCCTGCGCCCATGAATGGCAGCCTTGCTCATTCCTTCGGGATTTTCGGGTTCTTCTTCTTCTCCTATGACAATCCTCCAAGCCTTGATCCCGTGAAGGACTTGTTCACAGTCTGCCTTCCAGCAGGCAAGTTTGTGTCGTTTAGAAGTGCAATGGTCCCAAGCGGGTGCTTGAAGACCTTCTCGTTTGCGGTGTCGGTGGAGGACATGATTCGATGGGAGGGGTTTTTCTTGATCGTTGCTTGTAGAGTTGTTCGAGTGGGAGAGGAGGAGAGGGAGGGTGACAGCGCGTCCTATCTTGTTGGTCGTTTTTCGATTCTTCTTATGCGTGCGATCGTTTCGCGGAAGCGAGGAGCAGAGGTAGGGAAAGCTGAGTATTCCTTTTGTTGATCTTTGGGGTAGAGGTTGGTCTTTCGATCTTAACGCGTAACGGTTACGGCTCCGGGCTCATAACCTGGTGAAGGTTATGGCCTTGCTGATATGCTTTACTTGAGGAGACAGTATAGGGATCCTCAGAGGAGGTAGGGGAGATGGGATCTTTCACCGTGGAATGAGGCTTCGAGAGGAATGGGAGTTGTGGGGACAGTTCTTTTCTATCTGTATGGAAGGTTGTATTATCTATTAAGTCTCGCGCTGCTCACTCGCCGATATTGCAGCCATGCTTGGCGCCCAGACTACACTAGTCGCTGACTCCCTGCGCCGTGTGTCCGGCGCCGTGCCTCCAGCACCGAGAAGCTTTTCCAACAAACACAATCAGTACTACGTATTAATCATACTAGTTTTCTCCACTTACTTGTCCATCACCATCCAAGGCTCAATTTGTGTAGGCAATGGATCACTGGCGAGCCGCTGGGCTGTTCTCGATGCGGTGGAAGTATCCGCTCGGCGGGACTTATTCGTTTGCTTTGCGGGAATCTCTTTGTTTTGCCACAAGGACAAGGCATGAGTTTTGAAGAAAGAGGTGGTTATATCGGCGGTGTGGCAGTGATGGTGGGTTAAAGGAGACATGGTTTGTTGAGGTGGGGGAGATGGCGAGGAAACGGTGGAATTGCGAAGTCGGAGGTAACTAAAGCAGTGGGAGAGAACACTAGTGCGGTTGGTGTTTCCTTTAAGCCATACAAGGTGGAGTACTCTGGGGGTCGAAAAAGGTCAGTCGACCACAGTCGACTACGGACGGACTGGCCGACCAGACTTTTGACGGGACTGACCATTCACCGACAGTCCGTACAGAGTGCCAGACTGGCCTGGACTGCGGCAGTCCGTCCACTCCGGACTATGGAGAACGCTGACGGTTACTAACATGTCGACGGCCACACTGCTCTCTGGACCCAACTACAGCGAGTGAGTCATCGAGGCAAAGGCACAGCTGCGGGAAGATAAACTCTGGCTACCAGTGGCCAATGCTCCAGAAACCCACGAGCCCGGATACTCTGAAGTTAGGTGAGAAGGTCCGGAATGATCCCAAATTACCTGAGTCCACGATCGCCGAATACATGCAACAATTTTACCGCTCCCTCCGATCTCTCACCCATGAACATATCACTATCTATACAGACGCTCAAACAGCGATCCGAAGGGTGGGCTCAGACAAGTCCGGCCCCGGCTAGAGGTATGCCCTCGGGGAAGGAAGCATATCGCAACCATCTGCCGGAGAAGGCCGGTTGTTACGGTCGAGCTCCGCTGGTGTCCTGCGCAGTGCGCACAAAGGTGTACCTGAGAACGAGAAGGCGGACGAATGGATGAAGCTGGGAGTGGACGAGCCAGGCGGTCACGATGAGGAACACCGACTTGGGCGCTATGGCGAGCAGCGAGGGCAAAGACGGCAACTCCACAGGTCACTGGCGCACTTGAAGCGATCGATCACAGAAGTCAGGTAGCAAGAAGTGAAGATATGGGCAGAGCTCAAGGTCACCGAGAAGAAATACCGGCAATACCGGCAAAGCCGACTCCGGGAAACACACCAGAAGCCGGACTCGGGCCCGAACGTCAAGAGCCGGCTTGCTGCGAGGTTCTATCAGTTGAAGATGGGTCACTGCCCTACTTGCCAACACCTAGCATGGACGAAGGAGAAGCCCACCTCTCAGTGCTGGTGGTGCCCTTACAGGACCGAGACCCGGGAGCATCTCCTCAAGTGCTGCCCACACTGGAAACGCCAGCAGAAGGCGGAGGTGCGGAGGAAGACAGGGAGAGGGAAGGACCGGTACAAGATCCGGGACCTCTTCGCCGACGAGCGATGCGGCAAGGTGATGACAGCGGTTGTTAGTTACAAAAGTCCAAATAGAAAATTTGGACGCCGTTTGGTACCACACTAATTTCGTGACCCCTATCGCAATCCGCATCCAGCAACACAAAACCAACTAAGTTTTTCTAATACTGCACACAGATGATAGACAACATCGTAGCAGATCACCTCCTGTTGCCAGATTACCGATTGGAGCGTTGGATGTTGAGGTATTTACAGAAGAGTGGTGATGGTAGTGGGTGGTGGTGGCGCTAGTGGAAATAGTGGAGTCAATGCTCAAAACCCGGAAATCCACTCACAACCCCGGGAAATGCCCACTGGATTTCGCTTACAGCTTCACTGTCTCTCCTCGATAAAGAGAATTCCCAGCTAATCTTGTTCCTCTTCTCATTCCGGTGCTCTTCTCTTTGTGTACGATTTACTGCCTTTTCTATTCTGGCCTCTAACTCTCGGGTTTCAAAATCACTTTTCTTACCCAATCTGTTATTACTTTCTTTTACTTAAACTCCCTGTAATAAATTAGGTGTATCTATGGCCCAAAACCTAGAAACCCACCAACGAGCCAACATAATTCGCTTACAGCTACACCATATCTGCTCCGATCAACAGAATTTTTAGATGATGTTGTTCATCTTGTTTTTCCAATACTCTCACACGTGGGCAATTCTCTGTGTCTTGCTGTGACGGCGGCCGATCGCTCTCTGCAAAGGCAACAGGATACCATCATGAGATCTCACTCGACTTGGATGTATCATATCACGAGCAGCGATCAAAATAGAGGCGTAAGGATCTTCCAATGTTCGAACTGTAGTTGCGCATTGGCCAATAACATCGTTTCAGAATCTCGATCAGATTGATAAAATTCCGGCCGGATACCATTGCTCTCCAATGTGCTGACCATCTGCTTGGCAAACAGTAACAGCTGTAGCAACCGAAGCTCCAACAAAGACTCCTACAACATTATGTGAGTATGCATCGATTATAGGCGTTGGTGAAGGAGCAGATGATGGTGAGAACGTGGAAGGATGTAGAGATGGTTGTTTGCCACATTGGGAATATGTTACGTGACGCTGGGGATTGGATGGGTGTGTGGATATGGTCGCGGAGCAGTTTTCTGCAAACACCAAATTTTTCCATTTGGACTTTTGTAACTAATGACCCACTATTTCCACTACTGCCACCACCACTACCATCACCACTCTTCAGTGAATAACTCAACAACCAATACCGTATTAACTCACGTAAGAGGCACTGTTTTTTAGCGGTAAGCGCCGTCTGTACGCTGAGTAAGCGCACACTAACGCGCGCTAGAGCGCTTCGAGACTAGCGCAATATCAAAATCGTGCCAGGTTCAATATTTTAAATTTGAAGATATTCTATCTATCACCGTTCCAAAGAGGGCCGCCCCTCGGCGGGAGAAACAAACTACTAAAGATCCCATTTCTGCCATCGAAAGTCATACTCAACACTGTCATCCTCGTCAGATTCCTCTGTATCAGTGATTTGTGGGAACTCCAACACATATTTCTGAGTAGGTTTTGCAGTCAACTTCGCACTCCTTCTTGTACCGGTACTAGTAGCAGCCGCTACACTACTACTAGTAGTAGCTTTTCCCTTCCCCCGTCCTTTCTTAACTTCTCCACCTCCCCTTCCATTCTTTGCTTTCGGGTTCGGTGTCGAGGCTGACGGCCTTGTTTTGGTTACCTGTTTTGGATATTGCCTGTGTGTGGTGGGCCCGTGCAAGGACCCCAGCTTGAATTCGACTGTGCGTGCGCGCTTTTCTCGGGAAGGTGTTGCTGTGGAGCGTGGAATCCAGCGTGGAGCTTCAGCGATTCCCTTTGTACGAGGACCTGGCCGCTGCCTGAACTTCAGAGGGGAACGATATCTGGTGTGCGAGCCGACTCATCATCGGCGGTGGACTGTACGCTGACAGCAGAGAATATTCTTGAGAGTTCGTGAACAGGTGCAGGTACTGCCGGGGAGTTCAGAACGGAGGTGTGATGAATACGGGGTGTCGGCGATGGTGGGAGGTCCGCAGCAGGGGCGCGTCGACGATGAGCCATGATGGATACTGACCTGGTACTGTCAGCCTTTCTATCAGCATTTGTATTCTCATGTTGGAATATAGGGATCGATAAAGATGAAGATAGTGAATTGGTTGATTGATACAACGTCGAAGGAAAAACATTCTCTCTATATACAACGCGCCTGAGGGACTCGCCAAGGGGAAAGGACGGAAGACTGTCTCCCGAGCCGGTGCTCGGAGACTAAGGCTGCTGTCATCTCCGGACATGTTGCCTCTGGTCCGTCATCTCCGGACGCCGTCTCCGGTCCGTCATCTCCGGACGCCCATTATTCTGACATCTCATATCGTCCATAACATGTCCTCTATCGAACACCACAACCCTATTCCCAATGGTGATTGTCTTGATACGTGGTGGGTTCTATTGGCCGAGAGACGTGTTCTCCTGGCCGATAGTTGAGTCCCGTGGCGTTGCAAAAGGTCCGGCGCGCTAACCATAAGCGCACTAGTGCGCGCTTATTCGGCGCCAAGACGGCGCTTACTGCTAAAAAGACAGTGCCTCTTACGTGAGTTAATACGGTAGTCCAATCGATAATCTGACAACAGGAGGTGATCTGCTACGATGTTATCTATCATCTGTGCGCAGTATTAGAAAACTTAATTGGCTTTGTGTCGCTGGCTGTGGATTGCGATCGGGGTCACGAAAGAAGTGTGGTACCAACCGCGACCAAATTTTCTATTTGGACTTTTGTAACTAACAACCGCCGACCCGTCCTTCCACCCCATTAACACCGCCCATAAACCAACATCCCCAAAAGTAATCCTACATATGCGGCCAGTAATCATTCCACCTCGGCGTCTCGAACGCCCTGTCCGGCGGCGCCCTAAGACTGATAAAACTCTCCACCGTAATATACAGAGCGCATAAGCAATAGCAACCCCCCAAGCCCACACAAGTCCAAATGCCAACAAAATGGAGAAATGTCCGCCGTCTGTTACCCCATTTGCCTTCCTGCTTTGTATGCCCTTTCGCAATATCGTGTGTCTTTTTCAGGGCCTTTGGCAAAATGCGAATGATAGAGGTGTACTCATAGTGGAATTCCTTAGTAGCATTGATAAGATCCTTGTGGTAGTCACAAGTCATTGCGATCCCCGCGCAGCACACGGGGAAGATGCACATGCCGACAGACGAGATGCGCCAGAGAATGCCTTCGATGGCGGTGGGGAACTTCACGTTCCAAGCGGCGGCGTGGAGGGCTCCAAAGCTTACGACGAAGACGAGCTCCATGAGGACGTGCCCGATGGCGGACTTGCTGCATCTAGCGTCGGCGTTGTCGTCGCGGAGATCCGGAGGAACGAGCTTCATCAGAATCTCGTAGAATGCCTTTGAGGTAGCGGCAACGACGCCGGAGCGACATGGGACCACTGTATAATATTCGGTGTCATCGTAGCGTCCACCGAGTAGCGGAATGTCGTTGATCACGGTATGGTGGTCGTATTTCCTTGTTCGGCAAGTGCCGTTGGGTGGGGTGAGATTGTCCTGCATAAGGTGGGAGGATATCTTTTGGTCGAGGGTGATTGGCTCTTGGACGTCGAGTGGCTTGCTCCACCAGAAGCAGAAGGTGAAAATTGTGCACACCACTTGAATAAGAACGTGAATCTCTAGCAACGTCAATGGGAGGTGATCCCACCACCGCGCACAACACGACACGACCAGCCATACGGTCTGCAAGCCAGAGAACAGCTTCACGATATTGTTGGCTTTGGTCTTGTCCTCTATCTCGGACTTGAAGGTTTTTTCGTTGATCTCTCCCTGGCTAAAGCATTTCAAGAATCCCGCCGGTGTCAGCACCTTCTTGTCCGTCGGCGAAGGGGCACCACTCCCCGTTGAAATTAGTGCATCACCCTCCGGCTCAGGCTCGAGTACGAACCCGCCCATACCGACAAAGAACGCCACATCCATCCCCAAGCCGCTGCGGTCCCCACGTCCCCCGCGAGCCTCCCCACGTAGCTTGCGAGCTTCCTCACGCAGCTTGCGAGCTTCGTGCCACTCGCGAAACGCACACAACATAATGCCTTCGGGAATGAAGACCGACACCACCATCAGCGTTGCCTTGTGCCACAACCGGCACCAAGTTGAAGCGCCATGAATGATGTTCGGATGTACTACCGTCCAGATGCAGAATACGAAGGTCACAGAGCAGCTGAACAGGAGGCCCCATGTTCCTCGCCCTCTTGGCTCCGATGCAAAGGTTCCAAGCGGTGTGACTTGTGTTCTAGGGGAGGAGGCTTCGTCGGTGATTGGCGTTGCAGGTGCTGCTAAAGCTAGCTCGATCGTTGGCGCCAATAGCAGCAGTAGCATGGGAAGTAGTGACATCGCAGCGCACGGTTTGGTTGAATACGGCGGTCGCTTTGCCGATGCGCGGGATACAGGGTAGGGTGGATAACTGGTAGATTTCATCTTAGCTACTTGAATCATCATGTCGGGTCGCCGGATAGCAGTATATACCTGTGCTGCACGAGCAGGTAATCAGACACAATCGGAAATGGCACGCCAGTGCAGGGATAGGAGAGATATTGAATCTACCGGAATCCGGAATCAGTAAACGCGGACCAAGGGAGGCACAACGGCTAAGGGGGATGAGAACTTACAGCGTACGGAAGGCAAGGCTTGGTGGGTAGGTAAATCGACGTTCCGACCCGAATTTCGGACACAAGGAAGGTGGTGGGCGATCCTTTCGGTGGGTTATGGTATATAAATATCTACGCTCCGGCGGGGCTAAGCAGCACAGAGAACACGGACCAGGACGTCTACATGTGGTGCATGGTCGTGCGGGCGGTGAGGCCCGGCACGCCGCGATACAATTGACCCATTGGATGCGTACTGTAGGCCCGGTTTCAATGGTGCAGCCGCATAGGGATTTGACAAGGCCAATCTAGAAGCACACGGGATGTGGGATCTGCAGTTCGCCTCCACACTCCGCGCGTAACTCAAGTACAGTTTTATGGAACTCTAACCCACTGACAGCACACCAAAGCCATCCACTAAACTCTATCCATGCTACCGTCTGGCGAAAATATCTAAAATGGCACCATGGGGACCCGCACATCCGAGGCAGGATTCATTGATTACGACCTTCTAAGTAGTTGAGTTTGGGCACCACGGCGAGGAGCTGGAGTAGTGGCTAGGTAGATCCTGCTAGGATTTCCAGGCGGCCATCAAAGTGTTTACCAGCTACGTGGTTCTGCGCTCAGCAACTAAGACCAGTTCCAGCGCACCAAAGACTGCAGGCATGCCGACAATGACAACGCACGGAACCCAATAAACCCGTTCAAGAATCGGGAGACGCCGCAAGCAACTACATACTGGTAGATGCTTTGCATGTCTCAAATTCAGCTGCGAGGGTCGGCTCGGTTATCCGCAATCTTTGAAATAGAGATGGCGTCGGTAAGTCTAACCCCGTCGGTACGTCGAACGCCAAGGCGCTAAGTGGGTGCTAGTGCGCTAGCTTACTCTGAGCTTCTGCGTGTTCACAAACACCCAGTCATCCTCATTTTCGGCACCGCCACCATGACTATCAGAACCACTCTCCCTTACTTGACTCAATGCCGCGATGGAGTTAGTCGCGACGGCTTTGCGCCGACGAGCTTTCCGGTGTCGCGACGGTATGTGGCGCCGTGCGCACAGGGTTATCAACCATGGCTCAGAGTGTGCAGAGGCGCTTGCTCAACGCCTTGACGCTCGTAACGACGTGCTAGACTTACCGACGCCTCTCCCGCAACCAAATCCGTGTTGCTTACGTTCTCGCCGACACCACTAAAGGAGACGTTGCAGATTGCAGAGTAGATGGAGCTGTGGGAAAGCAAAGAGGGATTTTCCTGCTTCGTTGGACACTTGTGTTCCCACTTCCTGTGGAGTGCAGAGTCAGCCCGTGTATGCGGACACGGGCGGGAACGGCGTGCTTGAATTTGATTCAACGGATTCTTTTTTCCTCCTTCGATGAGCAACTCCAGTCGGATGGGCGAGTATTCTGGTGCGTATTAGGGTCAATTTGTGGGAGAGAGCTGAAGGCCTGGTCTCCCCGACAGGAAATCTATTCCGAGGCTTCAGTCTAGACCAATGATGATCAACCCCGATCGCGCGGACGAATTCCCTCTTTGGGTTTGCCGTGCTTTAGCACCATGACCCCGCATCTAGACTTCGGCAATGTCTCCCATGTTGGCTGTTTCTCCGTACCAATGTGAGCACCCTGCCCACGCACCTGCGCAGTCAACAGAATCTGGAGCCATAAGATTCTCATGGTAAATCCGTGATTCAGTGTCCTGGGTTGAAAGCTCTCGAGCATGTGCTTCTCGATGGTGGCGGTAATTTCCGCTGTCGGATTTGTGGTTGCTGTGCCTTCGTATATATTAACTGTCCGCTGATAGGTTCCTCGGTATGTCATTTGCTGCAGTTACTGGTTCAGCTCTATGCTTGCCCTCACCGACTTGTGCGCCTGTTCCTCCTCCAGCAGAGTTGTCAATCTCAAGGTAATCCTCTGGCTTCTGTTGCTGAGAAGAGGCTCTGGATGTAATCCTGCCGAGGTTCGTTACGTGAAGGCATCCTGTGACAGTGCGCTAGTTGATTGACCAGCTTACGAAGGCCATTCACCCCGCCCCGCACGCCCTGTCGAGCTGCCTTCCTCCACCACAATTGAGGGCCATATGCCACCGCTGATTGGACACATGCAATCTGGACTCTCGGCACATTTCGGGAGAGAGGCCGATTTTGCCACCAAGACGACGAAGTCTGGCCTGCGCCTGTCTGGACTCTTTCATTCACGCGCAGGGTGTTTCTTCGGGGTGAGCTGGGAGTCTAGCTAGTCTCCAACCTAACTTTCCGCTTGTTGATTGAAGCCAACTCGGGTTTGTCCAACGTCGATCTCCGGTAGCGTTCGATTTGCCGTTCCGTGTTCCCAAGAATAAGACTTCCTGTCTTGGCTATCAGATTGCACCGCGTTTGACTCCGCACACTTCACCATCAAGTGTACACATCTACTGAGTATTCTCGCCACGTTCTCTTTCCCTTACTGTACCCACCATAGACCAAGAGTAGTAATCTTTCTTTGTGCTCTGCTGGAACTTGATGCACTTTAACATAAACGGCGGCGGTTCCTCAGTTTAGGGAAAATACAGAAAAGGTATTTAGTCGAGCCGGCGTACCGGCCTTTTAGGTGCGGGGAAGACATACTCTCCTCGGGAGCGGTGACAGAGCTGCAAGATGTACCTCTGCTAGGTTGGTCTGGCAAATCTCTTCACCCATTTCCGTGCAGTTGCACCCTCAACACTGTGCACAGCACTTAGTCGTCTTGCCCGCGAGTCGTTGATTGATGCCCTCGATGTCGCTGGCACATTCATGCATAACAGGCGCCTACATATAGATAATCTGTATACACATACTCTCTGCGCAACTTTCCTTAGGCCCCCCGAATACGTAGCCGTATATCGATGGACACGTCAATATGCTGCCTTTGGAACTGCGTCGGTGTTTCACTCGCATAGCAACGATTGGTCACTTCGATGGTGGTTCACAATTATGCACAATAATATCGAGGCTGTGCATGCATTGGGATATCACTACAGCAACGCCGCTAGATAAAAAAAGGTTGTGCAAATATTATACTCTGCAGAACTTCAACTGGAAAGCTGAGCATGTAGTCGTTGCCAGGGTGTAGACAAACCACCTGATTGGCTGACGGTAACCACATCACATAAAAAGCAGGGTGCCGTCTGCCATCATCAATATCAACAGAAAATTCCCACAAGAAAAACTGACTCCCTTCCGCTTTTCCTATACTTTGGCTCTGGTTCATATCTTCGGCAGCTCTTTGTTATGGGGCGGGTAGGTTGTTGTGGAGTCGGCGTGTCTGGAGTGAGGATCTGGAGTGCCTTCGATTAGATTTTGATACATAGACGCCTCACTTTGTGCTACCAAGGGCTTTGCACAAACGTTGTGCGCTCAACCCAGCAGTCCTCATATTTTTGCAGATAATAAATAATAGCCGTTCAATAGAGACTCTGCGGTGAGGTTACCCAGGTGTAGATATAATAGCGTACCGTACCTTGGCGCCACCAATCGATCACCAGCCACCGCTCTTCTTAACACCCCGGCCTGCTCTCAAAATGTCGTTCTGTGTATGTAAATCCTGGATATTTTATAACCCAACTTCGACCATTCACCGAACTCTCAGTTTTTATTGCTACAACCAGCAAATTCACCAGTGTGTACTGTCGAAAATATGATAAAGAGCACGTATGGTAGTCGAACCTGTATGGTAGTCGAACCCCCACACACTAGTAGAACCACGCGAGATAATGGACCCGTAGTTCCTGGTTCGACTCGTCTTCTGCACCCACGTCCAAACCACTGATCTTTCGAACACCTACCATCCACATACACCGGCAAACGGAATATTACACATTTCATGGTTCTAGTAACTCTAGCTGGCAGTCTTGCAGCCCATCTGAAAACTTTGGAATATTTTGCACGCCATTCAGTAACAACCACGCCGAGGAAGGAGAAAGTCTTATTGCAGACTAGGTATAATTCGCTACTACTAGATGTCTTTTGGTAGTTGCATGCTGGTACTAGAACTGACTAGTGGGACAGTACGACCCCTGAGTCGGCCAGTTCTTGTTCACAGCAACCTTGGCAACCATGTCTTATATAGAGATTCATACCAGCAAACGGAAATCCACCGCACATGATCTATGCCGAGCTGCTAGCTATTAGATGGCATTATTTCACCCAACTCCAGCTCGTCTAATGTCACCAGACAAGCCTTATTGAACGGCACGACCGATGGGCGTCGACTGAAACATATCAATGTATCCGGAGGTCGTAAATACCGAACCTCCTCAGATTCACCAAGCGAATGATGACCGGCGGAAGCATAGGCGAGCCCAGAAACACCGATTTCAAAACCAGTTCAACGATACAACTAGCAAACACAATCTTCCATCCCAACCAGCACCTGATGGTTTCCAGGAGGCCAGTGAAGCTAGCGGCAAAACAGCCGCCCCATTCAAATATCAGAGAGCCTACATCTCAAAAGAACTACGAGATACACTGCTAAAGTTACCTCGTAGCAGACCATCTAAGGACAAGGTAAAGGAGAGAAATGGGCTTATCAACGCTTAGTGGTCATCCCATACAATTGACTGCTAGCGTAACAGAACTGGAAAGTGGGCAGGAGGAGTCAGGGTAGGGGACGTGAGAAAATTGTAGGTTCATCTAGACCATGTTAATACCTATACAAAAGATTTGGGCATCTCAGAAACAAAGATATCTCATGGTTGTAGGTGTGGCGAGACCTGATGTGGTGGCCGAACACTGCAGTGTGCCGTCCTATGGGTGATCACGACTGGACACCCCCTGTTAACAACAAAATATCTCGCCCGAAGCACTGTAAGTTTAATCAGACCTTGAATATTCTCTTACAAAAGATCTGGCAGTCTTGAAAACTAAGGTATACCATGGTGGTAGATGTGGCGAGGCCAATGTGGTGTACGGGCAATGCCGTGAGCGAGCCGCACTACAGGTAATCTCGACCGGATACCTCCCATTGGCAACAATATATCTCGACCGAAGTACTGCAGGTTTAAACAGACCTTGGTAAACCCTTACAGAACATTTGGCAGTCTCAGAAACTGACCTATGTCATGCAGGTGTGGCGATGAAAATGGTGGTGTCCAGGCAATGCCGTGAGCGCGCCGCACCACAGCTGATCTCGACTGGACACCTGCCGTTGGCAACAATATATCTTGACCGAAGTACTGTAAGTTTTACCAGACTTTGGTAATACCCTTACGAAAGATCTGGCCATCTCAAAAACTAAGGTATATCATGGTAGTAGGTATGGCGAGACCTAATGTGGTTGAGCCCAGCAGTACGCTACCCTGTGGGTGATCGCAAGTAAACACCCCCCGTTGGCAATGAAATATCTCGACCGAAGTACTGTGGGTTCAACCAGATCTTGGCAATACCCTTACGAAAGATATGGCAGGCTCAGAAACTCTGGTATATCATGGTTGTAGGTGTGGCGAGACCTGATGTGGTGGCCGAACACTGCAGTGTGCCGTCCAATGGGTGATCACGACTGGGTGTTGGAGTGAGGGTTGGAGAACCTAGGGTTCGGGCGTGTTTTGCCCACACACTAGTGTGCCGGCCGCACCCTACATATTCTGTTCCTCTGTAGCTTGGCTAGACAGTGCGCTCTTAGACATCCTCGACTATACCGAATACACTACTGTCTATCTCCCCTTTGCGTGTGCCCGTCTCTCTTCTTCCACACCGCCTGCTCTGTGATAACAGGTTATGAGCTGCTGGATGCGAATCTGAATTTCTTCGAAAATAAGAAACAGATACCCTCGACCCTGTCCCCCCCCCTCCTCATTACTACGGCTGAAGACTTCAGGATAGAATACCCATTCTGGTATTGCCTATTCCGATCTGAATTTCATCGTCATACCCGTTCTGGTATCGAGACGATTGAAGGAAAAATGTCGGCTCCATCGATAAAGCCACTGAATGAGACGAATTACGAGGAGTGGGCCCTTGCCGCTATGGCCTATCTCCAGAACACCGGATACTGGGGCTACGTTAAAGGAATTGAACTGCCGCCGCTGAAGCCGTTCCCACCCGTCGCAACTGGAACCGATACGAAGTCAACTACTACCGTTCCACCTTATCAACCCGAATCGAACGACCCTACCTACCTCAGTCAGTTTTACCGCTACTACGAGAGGTATCAGCAGTATACTTCCAATCTCGTCAAGGCAAGTGGTGCCATCCGAACGCTACTCGACCCAGCTTTACAGAGGAAGTATGCCGACACTGCATGTTGGAATATAGGGATCGATAGAGACGAAGGTAGTGAACTGATTGATTCATACAACTTCGAAGGAGGAACACTCTCTCTATATACAACGGGCCTGAGGGACTCGCCAGGGGTAAAGACGGAAGACTGTCCCCTGAGCCGGTGCTCGGGAGACTCGGGCAGCTGTCATCTCCGGATG
>Ga0307508_10001965_pt1 | contig 22470 bp, 17 predicted proteins | sample 9_EM_MG_FD_203089 | JGI IMG/M metagenome (GOLD analysis project Ga0307508, IMG submission 203089) | Populus trichocarpa ectomycorrhiza microbial communities from riparian zone in the Pacific Northwest, United States - 9_EM | ecosystem: Host-associated > Plants > Roots > Unclassified | place...
TGAGTATGTCGTATCTCGCCCCACCAACGGAACATTTACTCAGCACTGGTAGCACAGCCTGTAAGTTTTCCGAGATAGGTCCTTCACTAACTTAGGCTTGTGGCGGAAGGCGGAGCGGGCTGGAGTGGGAAGGTACCAATTCAGGTTGAAAGAGGGGCGAACTTGCGGCGTACCTGATTATTTTGTGACACAGATCCTGAAACTCTCCTGAAGTAGGACCCACCTCCGACGGGGGGTCGAAACTAGCGACAGACAACACTAACAAGTCAATAAATGCAAATGGAGAACACTGCATCCGCTTTCCATTTGCCCGTCAGCACTTCCGAGTCCCGAACCAGGTAATACCGATGTATGTGTTGAACAGTATAGATACAAGCATGTGTACATGTCAAATCATACTAAACCAAGGGCCCAACGATGTATGATATACAAGGGAAGGGAATAGACACTACAGATCAACGATACCTAACCACAAATACCGTTGTCTATGACAACACCGCAACGCTTGCATTGCACTCGGCGATCAAGAAGACACAGACCAATGCCGAGGGGAAACCACACTATAGCCGCCAAGATACCTAAAAACAAGCGAGTCGTCACACACTAGCACCCAGGCCTAGGAAAGCACTTGCCAAGGATACCATACTTGGTGCGTGGTTCGTGGCCACCCTGTTGCAGGCACAACATCTCGGGGTGATCTGGGGGTAAGAGTGTTGCCAATTGCTCCCCAGTGACAGAACTCTGATAGTGGTAGACTCTAGGCTGGGGCATTACGGGGACTGGCGCAACGTGGAATGATACGACGGGAGGGGTTGAGGGGGGATGTTGCACAGGGACCTTGTGTTGCTGCTTGTTAACTGGGTCAGGAGACCGCAGATCTTCTCGTCCATCAGCGCATCGGGCACGACGGGGGCTCACTCACTGTCGTTCGGACCCTGTCCAGCAACATGCTCATAAGCGGGGGGGTTATCAGTGTAACTAACCTGGAGAACGCTATCAGCTGCGTCACAAATGACGGAAGTGGACCAATACGCACCATATTAGAACTGGAGTCGATGATCATAAGAGAGGGAAAGCCAAGAGTTGAAGCCAAGTAGCGTACTACGAGCAGAAGCTGCGCGAGACTGCGGGTGAAGCAGTGATTCGCAGAGTATAGCAAGTCACGTGAGTGGCACAGAAGATGTTTGTGTGTGTTGGTACCTTTAGTGCAATCATTTCAAGAGTGTCCTTTTTTGGACAAGTTCAGACAGGCAGCAGCCTAGAATATTTTTTTTCTCTCTTGCTTTCCGCTCAGTCCCTCCGAGATCGTCTAGACGGACACTTTCGACATGGATGGTATCACCCCCTCGTCAAACGATACTTCACCAGACTCCATGACCTCTAGAGACTAGTTCGCTCATACCCGCACTTCCCTCTGTCACATTCTGATATCTGCTTGTTCTCTTCTCTCCCAGCTATGCTGACTCATATGCGCATTTTGGTGCGAGATTTCCCAATGGATATTTGTTCCATACATCTTATGCGCTTATCTTATCGAACAGGAATTCACGAAGAGATGTTGAAGGACTCTGTCCGCACAGGGTCATATCGTGCAGCGATCGTGGACAACGGACATCTGTTCAAAGGAAAGACCGTCCTCGACGTTGGCTGCGGGACTGGTATTCTCAGTATGTTTGCTGCCAAGGCTGGGGCAGCTCACGTCGTCGGCGTAAGCAATTTTACCGATGTTGTGGCGACTGACCCCTGACCATCAGCCGGCTTTAGATCGACATGTCAAACATCATTGATCAAGCACAAAAAATCGTAGAAATTAATGGTTTCAAGGACAGTACGTATCTTACACCGACATTTGATTCCATGTCACTCATTTGTGATTAGTCATCACCCTTGTCAAGGGCAAACTCGAAGACGTCGAGTTACCGATAACGCAATTTGACATCATCATCTCCGAGTGGATGGGTTATTTCTTACTCTACGAGTCTATGCTCGACACGGTCCTGCTAGCTCGGGACAAGTATTTGAAACCTGGCGGGCGCATGTTCCCTGACAACGCAAGGATGTATTTAGCCGCAATCGAGGACCACGATTACAAGGACGAGAAAATCAACTGTAAGATGCTGCCTCGATGCTGCCTGTCTAGTCTGACTACGCGTGCTAGTTTGGGACAATGTCTATGGATTTGACTACTCCTGCATCAAGGACATCGCACTGCGGGAGCCTCTGGTCGACACCGTCGAACTCAAATCAGTGGTTACTGATCCTTATATGTTGAAGGTTGGCGAACATCCCTGTTCAACTTTGTCGATGTTGACCATTAGCAGCATATCGACTTGCTCACTGCCAAAAAAGAAGATCTGACTTTCACTGCACCATTCACGCTCACCGCCACTCGGGATGACTGTATATCATATCACATACTTATTTTCTCCTATCTAACTGGTGACTTTCAGACATTCACGCATTTCTCGCGTGGTTTGACATAACTTTTGCCTCCACACATAAGAAGGTCCAATTCTCGACGGGACCTCATGCAAAATACACGCATTGGAAGTAAGTGATCTATCTTTGCGTTTCCGAGTTTGGCGTTTGTCGCGCGCCACTAATGAGCCACTTCAAGACAAACCGTGTTCTACACGCCTTCAACGATTACAATATCCGATGGCGAAAAAATAAACGGAACCCTCACGTGTGCGCCTAACACGCGGAACAACCGGGATCTGGACATCACCATTGAGTATACGGCAGGCGAGGAAACTACAAGAGTAGAATACAAAATGTGCGTGCTTCCTTCTAGTGTTATCCAACCTGAGACATTCAGTCAATGTGTGAACGCTGACCGGCTGTCAGGTCGTAATCGATTCTACTCCATCACCTGTACAATCTACGCGATCATTATTGGTGTAAATTGTATCCGTCTCTACATACCCGCCATTTTACCCCATCTTTACTCTCATGTTCGACTGGGGTTGACGGAAATACAGGTACTAGACGTGTATCCATTGGTTATATCGATTCTGCAACCTTCCGTACACAAGGATATCAGCCATGTGGTACTCTGATTGTTTCGATGTATATTGCATACATGACATCTATACCATCCTACACCATCCTTCTTACTGCTTCTGGTCACAAATTAAACGTATTCATCGCCCAGCGATCAAGTGCCTCGTTGTATTCCTCTGGCTTCTCCAACTGTGGCCAGTGCCCTACATCGAACTCTACAATCGTAAGACCACCTTTCGCGTACTTTTCGATCTCCGTTATGGCAAATTCGCGGAAACAAACATAGTCGTATTTCGCCACAGCCATGAAAGCTGGCTTTTTGATCTTGATATCTTCATCGGATACCGCTTCATTGGAAATTATTCACGACTCGGCATCGGAAACAAAATGAAGACTCCATAGGACGTACTTGCTTTGATACCGTCGTTGACACCTTGTAGGTTGCTCCTGTACCAGTTCAGAGGGCTGCTGAGCCCTCCCTGAAGAAGGGATGTTTTGATGTGCTCATAGTGCTTCATTAATTTAGCACTTGTCTCAAGCATCTCCAAAGCGATGATATGGACACGTACCTCGGGAGTCACGTAGGGTGCTCTAGTAAGCCTCCTCTGCTGCCTGATGAACCCCTCTAGCTCACCAGGCAAGTTCATATACGTCTTCCATATTTCGGGATCGGCAGGATAAGCCACGTCGAGGAACGAGTCGATCTATTGTTCACGCGCAAGGTTGTAAGTCGGGGGGAACAACACAATCACAGGGCTCTACTAGCAAACTCACGTTCGCCTCGATCAACCTGGCAGAGTCCCCTCTGCCGAGGAACTTCCAGTACCCCATCAACGGGCGTCCATACCTTTGCCTCTGAAACTCGAGGATGATATCAAGTGGCGGGAAGACAGAGGGTGGATAATAAGTGACTGTGGTGAAGGCAAAGCCAAGGAACCGGTCCGAATGCTTTACGGAGAGGATGCTCGCGATACCCGAGCCCCTGTTTCAACTTGTATTACTAATCAGCGCGCTCGCGAAGGGATGTCAGGACGTGCCAGTCGTGTCCAATGACGATCACGTTCTTGGCACCCTCCTCATCGAGGATGTCTAACAAATCCTGCGCTATTGCAGTGTGCAGAAAGTCGGCAGGGTTGTTGGACTTGGGTTCCGTTCGCCCGAATCCGAGAAGGTCGGGAACGACTAATCCATATCCCTTTGGCTGGAAGTAGTTGACTTGCTTATACCAGTCACGCGACGTTGATGGGAATCCGTGGATGAACAAGAGAGTGGGCTTTCCCGGGAGCGCTGGGGAGAAGAGATAGTGATACACAAAGTTCCTCTTCGTTTTCTTGAGTTTCGATTGAATTTTGTCCATGACGACGGCTGGTGCAAGGGTAGTAAATGAGGGATGCCTTATATACCAGGTGTGTCCGATCGGATGCCAGTTTGATGTCAGTTCAACTCCCGTGACATCAACGTGTCCCGATCTGAACCCACTCGCACTGCCTGAGTGGCAATTCCGGTCGTATTCTTCGCATGAATCGTGTCATATAGCCATTGGGAGGTCACAAGGACCCGTTAAAGGCCACCGATCAAACATCCAGTCTCCCAAGAAAATCAGGAGACAGGCGCCAAGTCAACAACACGCTGAAGATTGGCTGAAGAAAAGTTTGAATTCAGCATGCCATCCGGGTGAATCTGCATCGCCCCTTCAAAGGGAGCCAGGTGTTCAGACTTCAAGCACAAATAACTCTCACCACCCTGAGTGACCGGCGAGCATACGGTACTTGCTACAATGGGATACAGGTTTCATGCGTGTTCCAGCTACTGAGAATATAATTGATCCTTCATACGACCAACACTCGTGCTCAAACATCTGGGAAATACACTTGCCTGGTCTGTACCAAGGTCATTTCCAATTGCTTCGTCCGGACTCGGGAGGCACAATGATACAATCCTCTACACTGTCAGGGATGGCTATATCAACATCTGTTTTCGTAATCGATCATAGGTCCGTAAGTCTTGGACTCGGAAATCGAGAGCAAGATGAGATCACATACAAAGAAGGATTAATTTTTTTTGGAAGCAGAAACTAAATATCTTGCATAGCCAGCTCTTTAATCACACTCGGAGACACCCGGGAGACGATTCGATATGGGAAGGGTTTGGGTCGTCTGTCGATCGTCAGATCACCAATACGGCGCATACAGCAGAAGCACAGGCACGCACGAAGTCACCCCGGGGGTGAACTGGGGCGAAAAATCAAGCTCGTTCCCATGCTGGTCTTGCGCTTTCAAAAAATCAAAGGTTGCGAGCATCGAGGAAATAGCGATCCACATCGACGCATCGGCAACGTATCGTCCAGGGCATATCCTGAGGTAACTGTCGGTTCAGATCATGTGCAAAAATGTCTCTGCTTACCTTCGTCCGAAACCGAAGGCAAACGAAGAATCATCCTCAGTGAGCGCACCATCTTCCTTGATGAATCGTTCCGGTTTGAACTTGAATGGTTCAGGGTAGGTTTCCTCGTCGTGAGCAAGGCCCCTGCGGAGGCGGTCAGAGGTCCAACCATGCGGACGCAATAAAATCAAATCAGAACCCACCATGCATTGACAATGACCGTGGTCCCTATACCAAGTGGATAATATCAGTGAAGGGGGGTCCGTCCGAGTACATGCATACACTGACCTTTCGGGATACACGAGCCCTCGTACACATCTTCGGTAGTAGTTGCGTGAGGCAATCCTTTGCATGGGCACGAAAGAGTCAACAAGAACCACAAGGGAACGCTACAGTTTACCCAACGGACTAACAGGATGCCACCCTAGGGTTTCCCGCAGAACGGCCTCGATGAAAGGCAGAGATGGTCTATCGCCGAAATCCGGCAACCGGCCAGAGCCAACTACAGCATCTATCTCCTTCTGTGCTCTCCTCTGGGCTTCAGGGAATAGAACCATTGCGAGGATAAACACCGCCAGACTACCTGATGTCTATAATGTATTTATTAGATGTTTCCCAAAATATATCATCAAAAAAATCGCACAGTTTCCGACGCAGCTGCATTGGAATCGAGTCAATGTAGGGTAATATACTCTCCACGGAGGCTTACCGCCATATGCCACCGCAGAAGTGTTCCTGATGGCAAGAGTTACTTCTGGCGAGTTGTCATCGTCTTCATTCCTCCTGATAGCATTACTAATCATGGAAGGTGTTCCAGTCCCAGATGCCTCGGGAAGTTTCGAATGGCTGCTTTATTGGAAGGTAACAGGAAGTGCGCACCATTTGTTCTAACCCCATTCCAAAAAGAACTTTGCGAAAACCGGTTGCATAATGCTTTGACTGGGCAGCTTCTGCCTTGAACGAACCAGGAATCCATGTAGGTAGTTTCAGGACTTGAACGAAATTCAGTTAGAGGATAACTCGTGCGATAAGACCTACAGAATGGAAATATTCCAAGCAGGGCAGCTTTCTTTGCGTCAGTGGCTTTCGAAATTGCCCTCACACCCTGCTCAGCATATTCAACGTAGGGGTCGTTTGTCGACGCCACGTCATATCCGTACACAACTGACATGATAATCGATGTAGAATAACTGGATTGGACGGTGTCTTAACGATGAATACACAAAATATAACAAGACGAACGTGTGAAGATGCACAGAGAAATGTTGCGGGTCCTCGGCAAGATTGATGATCAACTGACGTGCCTTTGCGCACTGCATCGGTCGATAGCTCACTGCAGCTTCCCTGTTCAGTGCCTGCTGATAAATGCGGCGGTGAAGACGCCACACGTCCCCGTAAGACATGAGGAGAGTACCATCCGCAATCCCGTACCTACACAGGTCAGTGAGTGAAGGAGAAACAAGCAAGGGAAAAAGGGGGAGCCTACGGTTCTGCTGTTGCGAACTTTGGCCGATCCGAGTAGATGCTTGACCTGAGTTCCACCAAGTCACGAGCGACCTTGGCAGAATTTATAACAAGTACATCCATATTGAAGATGCGTGTGTAAACGAGGTCGCCTGGAATGGATTAGGCCCGTAAGGTGAGATCGCACATCGCACCCACCGAATGATTTACGCCATTGAAAGTAAGTGAACCACGGCTTGGAAGCATCAATGCTCAGCACCGCTCCCAACAGGGGAAGGCCATTGGGACCTGGAGGGAAGGGGATATCTCTAGGGCGCCCGGACCTTCTTCTAAGGATGTACAGCGCCACGAGCAGCGCAAAAATAACACTAGGCGACGCTATCGCCATGACCGTATTGTATTGTGATCAACATGGCGCTCAAGGCCTAAGGTCCTAGTCTGAGTTTGAAATCTAGTCCGGGCTGACTTGTAAGTTTGCACAGCATCTTCCACGGCCCCCTGACCCCAGGAACCGGAGCCCCGCACACCCTACGCACATGTACGGCCCAAGAATCCCCGGATTCCTGCCATAGTGTTTTTGTGTAGAGCTAGATTAGACCGCTGCTACACAATATATACACTTGTCCAAAAAAACAGTTTGCACGGGCCCGGGCAGTGTACGGTAGGCTGCGAGGGCCAACTTATAGGGAACCAGACAACGTTGTGAACGTTTGTGCGGTGATGGGCGCGACAACAGAGCCCGAAAGCATGCATGATGGCGTCGCGGCCCGCCAGGTGGGCTCGTGCGTGATAAATTGGTTATAGTATGTACCTTGTATCGCCCATCATGATGGCGTCGTGAACGCCACCGCCATGTCCAGAGACTGAGGCTTTTCATAGGCTGGCCATGGCGTGTGGCACTCGCCAGTGGCTCTTCTTGAACACCCTGTTTGAAATCGAAATTGACGCAGTGGACGTAGGGGCGCGGACCTTCACTGCGCGGACGCTGCAGTGAACGTCGGGACTGTCCGAGTCATCGAGCCTTAATGTAGCAGGGCTAGTGTCAGACCAGGTGTCGTAGAGCAACATTAATTTTCCTTACTACTAGTACGGACTAGCTATCTAAGAGGCCCCGTAGTCTACCTGTAACACCTCCAGTCGTTTCGGGAACAGAAGACAATACCCTGTCGTTTGAGTGCAATTATTACCTGTGGGATTCCTGAATAGTTACGGTTAGCAGTCATGATATCCGTTGTTGATCGGGAGTCCAAAAAAGCTATCATACCATGATGTGGCTTCAAATTCAAGGCCAGTTCAAATCGTTCTGAGTCTTCGAAGAATTGTTGCAAGATAATAGATTGTTGTCACTTGTGGCCCTGAACTGCAATGACCCCGAGCTCCGACGGACTGTGGAAGTTGCAACGTTTGACATTAGGCAACTATCTGACCTATCCACATACGAGTCGAGGCTCAAGAGTTTGGCAAGGCCAGTTGCCAGTGACTATGGACCCGAGAATGAAAATGGTACAGTTCAATTGTGACGAGGTTAGGCCAGTCCGGGTGAATATTTGACCAGAGTTTCGTGAGGTCATGAACCACCCTCGCAGAACTTACAACAAGTACGTGGGGCCGTCGCGAGGATCGGAATGGCAGTGAATGATTGAAATAAGTAAACCAAAATCTTGGAGGTGTCGACGTGTAGAGGGAAAGGTTGCTGTAGTAGGATGTCTCGTACTGTTTCTGCACTTGGAAATATATAGTGTCGAAAAGTAACACAAATAGGTGCTACGCAATGCCACTGCCATTCCCGTGCTAAAAACAGACTGCGCGCCAAGAGAGGATGAGGATGAGGATGTTGTTGTTCAAAGTGTTGTATTGAATAACAGTATTACATAAGCAATCCTGGAATGGCAAGTGTTATTGTTCGGAGAACAATGAAATCGAAGTTAGCGGGTTGTAGACGAGATACAAAGGCAGCCTGGATGGCCATATTTCCACCTCTTCTTGGGCCGCTACTTTTCTTTCTTTCTACGTCTACGACCCCGTTTCTCTCTCTCTTGACGTCGCTGGCCGACTCAAATGCTTTCGCCCCCAAGGTTCGCTTCACCACCACCAGGCTACGACGCTCGCTCAACCTTACGAACCTCTTCCACGTCGCTCAAACCGTACCTCCAACTTCCTCACATTCTCTCCCTTACATGGCTGGCCTATCCCGTTCTTTCCTTGTTGTTCGTCATCTTCAGGTTACAGCTTTCCTCAGACGAAGCACAATCATCGGTCGCAAATGCAAAGGATGATCTCCTCACAGCTTGTCAGGCCGCCGAACAGGCCGCAACTGCAGCGGCCAGCATGCCACGCTACCTGGCCATCGCCACAAATCAGCAGTTCGCAGATGCAGCCAATGGAATCATGGACGGTGCTCGTGAAGCTCTCATCTTGGCATTGACGTGCATGGAGGCAATCATCAACTTTCTCATCAGCCTCTACCGTTCCACATTCCTCTGCTTTCTCGAGCTTGTTGTCGTTGGCGGACTGGATCTTCTGATCAGCGCAGTTCAAGAAGTACGTCTTATGCCACTACCAACCGAGTCTCTCACGAATCCCTTTAGATCACTTCCTTCTTGCAAAGCACTTTGAACAGCATGGTCTCAGGTCTCAAGAACGATGCCACTTCACTCAACTCCGCCATCCAGAGTGCCGTGGATTCTATAAACTCGATCAATCCGCTTGGGAATATCCAAGCGCCACAATTCGATGTCTCTAGTCTTGATGCGCTCTTGAACATCACCATCCCTACCGACTTCGAGAATGCTCTGATTCAGCTCAATAACTCGCTGCCCACTGTATCCTCCATCGAGAACACCATTCAGGATCTGTGAGTTGCTGCCTATTTCCATCAGCGAATGTCCCCTTACGTCTGTCAGGGCGGATACGCCGTTCGAGGCTGTCAAGGCTGAAATCAACAATACGTTTGTCGGCCTTGCCTTTGATCCTGCGTCACTTCCCGTGCCAGCACAGAATACCGTCTCCTTCTGCAGCAACATGGATACATCTTCTATCGACAATCTCGGGAACGATCTCCTCCAGATCACGAAGATTGGCACAATCATTTTAATCGCAGTCCTCTTCCTGCTCCTCGCCGGTCATTGTTTGTTCGAGTGGTACAAGTGGCGTTGTCTTATGCTCCATCTGCAGTTTACGCGCGAGGCCTGGATGTCCGACCCAACGACTTATCAGTTTACCTCGTCCGAGACTACTCCGTCTGTCACGCTGACCGATCACAATCTGCTCATGCTTCAAGCTGACGCGCAACATCCGCTGCTGACCCGCATCGCTTATGGGCTAGCCGCTCGGCTACGCTTCACGCCTTCTCAACACATTCACCTTCGCTGGTTCTTGCACTATGTTTTCCACCCACCCGCGCTTGCCTGTTTTCTTATTGGCTTTTTTGGATTGCTCTCCGTCCAAATTCAACTCATTGCAATTGGTCCTCTTGAAGCCCAGTATACCGCTCAAACTGCTGCGAGTGTGCAAGACCTTTCGAATACGGTCGCTACGCAGATAAATAATAGCATGTACAACCAGTCTGCAGTGTACGCCAACGGTGTCAACACCAAGGTCGGAACTGTTCAGTCCACGATCAACAACGGCCTCTTCGGCTGGGTGAACGATACCACTACCACGCTCAACAGCTCGCTCAACAACTTCTACACCGATGTTCAAAATCTCGTAGGCACCATCTTCAACGGAACGATCCTCGAAGCGCCCACGCAGGATTTCATCAAGTGCTTGATTGGTTCCAAAGTCAGCGCCATTGAACAGGCGCTCACTTTCCTGAACCAAAACCTTCAGGTCAACCTTCCCCAGGTCAACGAAACCGCCCTTGTCCTCTCACCTACCGATGTCAACGAGATCACACAACCCATTGCCACTGCTGCTATCGGCGGTAGTTCGGGCAACTCTCAAGGCCTCGTTGGCAGAGTCGTAGCGACGTACGTTGACTCATTGAAGCAAGAACAATTGATGTTTGGTATCTTCATGGGCTTATGGGGGGTGGTTGTGTTGATGGGCCTTGCCATCGTGTTTTGGCATTCATATGCTAAGAACTGGGTGGATGCGCACAAGAAGCGGAAATGGCAAGAAGAACAGCGAGACGGCCTCGAGGGATTCGTCATGCCGTTCGGAGAGGGGGTACCCGTGCCTCATGTAGGGGATACCGAGAAGGGCCCGACTTTACCTCCCTTGCGCTCGTTTACGCCGCTTTCTGAGGCTCGTTCTCCCTTCAGCATCAACCATTTCCGTCGGCCAAATCAGCCTCCGCCCAATCATCCTCTCAAGTCACTGGAGCCTACCTTTGAGAAGAGCTGGGATAGTTTCTTTCGCGAGGGCCCGAATAACAAGCAGCCTGAGGCGTCTGGGCTCCGCAGTCTTGTCACTCGCCCGATGAAGCTCATGAACTTTGGCAAGAAGAAGGGTGACGTTGAAGAGGTGTCGGAAACTTCTGAAGAAAATCGCTCAGAGGATAAGCCAAAGTCCGTCTGGTTCAAGCCAGTGACTGGGTTGTTCTCGAAGAAGGATAGTGTTCAACCCGTTTCGGAGTTTGTGGTCAACAGGCCCGCCTCAGGCTCTCGCACTCCTCGCCCGCAGTTGACGATCTCGGTCGAACAAGCCTCGGCGGCTACACCAGGAGACTTGCCGAAAGTCGATAGTATACCCTCCCCTGCGCGTGAAGAGCCTGCAGCTACCCGGTCGGTTTCGCCAGCGCCTCCCACGCTTCCTTGGATGAAAAACATCCCTCCGAAAAAGGCCATTCCTCTCACTGTTCCCCCACCTCCTCCGGTCCGCCCGCAGAACGCCAATGTTTCTATGGATGTCGTTTCTACCCCTCACGACCACGGTCCCCTAGCCATGCCGCTCCATAATGCCTTTGAGGAACGTCCGGCCTCGCAGAAACCCGTCCATCTCGCGCTCTATCCCACATTCCTCGCTTCTCACTCTGACGCCGCTTCCCCGCGCGAGAGACACAAGCGTTCGTCAACTGTTCCCGCGCCAGACTCTCCGCCCCCGACGGGTCCCGTCAGTCGACACGTGTCTACCAGGTCGACATCACGGCTTCTCACGAATATGCACGTACAGTCCCCAGGCGACCCGGTTGATCCGTTTGCCACACCTTTTGATGATGATGCCAGCATCATGAACCCCGCAAAGACGAAGAGGGCCACCAATCCTTTTGCCGGCTTTGCCTTGTAATTCTTGTAATGTTCGCTGCGCATCACTTCCAACATCAGAACAACCCACTTACTTTATCGTTGACACTAATTACTATTGTTCATTAAATGACACACTGTTAGCTTGTACATTCACACACGCCTTGGACCACGCACTCGACAACTAATGTATCTTTAGTGGAGATCCCCATTGTTACTTCCGCTGGTAGTCGGGTGGCAGTAGATGTATTAAGCGTAAATCCAACGTGTTCACCCCTTCATCCACGATAACGGAAGTTGCTATGACGTATGAAATCAAGTGTGCCCAAGGAGTGCCAATGCCATTCTCGGACATGAAGTGCTATAGAGATTATGTATTGTGAGCGCCTTCCAAAGTTGCGAGATTCGCAGCCTTGAGACAGTATATATTAGTATACATGCGACAGCTGACGTTAGAAGGTCAGCACCCTCTCACGAGCGCTCATGCTAGGAACTTAGCGAGCCAACAAATGCTCTGAAATGACCTGGTTCACTCTTGGGTCGATCTTTCCCAAAATGTCAACTGTCTCTGCCTTCAGGTAAGTAAAGGACCGAATCGGTGTCAGCCAAACTCGTTCCGCGAAACTAACTGAGTCGCACTTACCCACAAACGCCTTGAGATTTCTTTTCCCTCTTCACTCAAAACATAGTCACTTTCCTCAACGACCTCACAACACGACACGTATCGACCGTGCCTGACTCTCTCGCCCGGTTCCACGGCAGGATGCACGAGCGTGCGACTCCCCATCTCAGTCGTGCGCGCTAACAATGCCTTGATCACTCGCACCACAATGCTAATGACTGGATTGCTGGCGATCGAGCGCGTGAGGCGGGAATGGCAGAAGCCGGGATTAATCGCTGACACAGAGACTGGCGTGGGGTTCGGTAACCGAGAGGCGAGTTCACGGACGAACATGACCTCTAGCACTTGACATTCAAAAGTTAATGTCACGACGCTCTGGTTACAATGTTTCACTCACGCTTTGAGAGATCGTAGCGGTTTTTCATGACACTACGCGAACAGATCAGGGACAGGTCTCGTGGTAAACTGGGTACTCACGAAGGCGTACAATATCCCTCATCGTTCAGCTCCCTAAGGATACTGGGCCAGTTGTTGACGCCTTTCAGCTTATTGGCCAGGAAATGGACCGCGCTCGAAACGATGACGAGCCTCGAAGCATTGGTTGGCGTCGTCGATTTGATGAGGTGAGGGAGCATCAGAATGCTAAGCAGAGCTGTCGATAGGTAGTTCACTTGCAGTCTTCCGAGCGAGCGAAAGGTCAATACGAGGGTAATGTACCAAATGCATGCTTGGGACGAACGTGGTCTCCCATCCGTCTTGCGTCCTCGCGTAAGTGGCGGTCGCTACGGCTGCATTGGCAATAAGAGCATTTATCGGGAAGCCCTCCAACTCGACCCTGTCAGCAAACTTGCGAACAGAGTCGAAAGAACCCAGCTCGAGTGGCCAGGCCTCGACGACCTTGATCGTAGACTGCTGCTCGACATCTGCAGCGAAAACCGCGAGTCAGCGATGGTACAGATCAGTGGATCCCTCGTACCTTGCTTGGCTTGCTTGCCCTTTGCCTCGTCGCGGGTGGTAAGGAGAAGCCGCTTGGGTTTGAGTTTTGCAAGGTGAACGGCGGCTTCGAAACCGAGGCCTACATTTGCGCCAGTGACAACTATCGACTTGTCGCTGATGTCGGCGTTTGGAATGGGGATTGTCGTCCACTGTTCGCGGAGAAAGGAACGTATGGAGAACTTGCCCATGTGTGACGATTGTGGCGATCTACTAACGGTCGTAAAGAGTCGGAACGCCAACAAGAGCCTTCTCTCAGAAGTAACTGGCACAATCCCTAGTCGGTGATGCAGGGTGAGTAGCTTCGACTTATATACCTTTTTACCGGTGGTTGCCAGTGCCTCGTCGTCGTGTATCAGGATATAGACAGATGAGCCCGATCGCTGCTCACTGTGTGACCCCAGACCTTGAGCGCCTGCGCAGTGCGCTCCTCCATCACGTGATCGTCATCACTCCGCATGCCATCAGGCTGCTGTGCCAACTTTCTCCATCCTCTTCCAGGGTATAGGAACCCCCACTCGCTCCGCGGTGACTAAGTGCCGGAGGAGTGTGAAGGAGTGGGAGCGCAGAGCGACCACAAAAACAGGGTTTCCCATAGGATAGCGAAGAGTAACCGCTTGCGGTGCCGGGGCCAATAAGAGCGATGAGAAATGGCCCTGCCAGGCATGTTTTACTACAAATCGTATAATAAAAGCTTCCAACTTGTGATCCATATTAAACCAGGGCGGGTGGACAACGATAAGCGTGAGCATATAGGTGACAGTCCATGCCATCACGGTAACTATCGTTGTCGGCAATGAGTTGTTGACCACCGCAGACGGCGGCCTGCCCACCTCGACGTTTTCATCTCGAATAAAATGGAGGTCTTGTTCAAGTAATGTCCGGTTATTGTCGATAAGTATCTGATACTTTTACGCCACTCTCCTAGAGTGCGCGGAAGAGCGCCAGCCGCAGGAACGGCAGACCAAATCTAGCACTAGTCCATCACGTCGGGTCCATATGGTAAAAGTGCGAACCTCGGAGGTGCATGTGGAGCACGAGAACCCATTCCACGTCCCCATCTACGCGCCCGCATCGAGCGCACTTCTCCATAAAGGTCCACCGACATCTCCGAGAACCCTCTCCACTTCGGCCTGCTCCAGATTAAGGATAACCTTGCGCTCGCCTACCGGTTTTCGTGCCGCTGTGAACCCATCTTCCATGAGCATCGCCCGTGATGCAAGGAGAGAGTCCAGGACGAAGGTGAGCTCCCCAAGCGTGGGTGCACGAGTGGACACCCCCTCTCCAAGGGTCTCCACATAGATGAGGTGTTGGCGTTCAACCTGTCGAACGCAACAATTGTTACGTCGCTAAGTGATGAGATCGAAGAACTCACTTCCCCCCATTTGATTTCTTCGACACCCTCCCTCTTCATACACTTGACCAGCGCCGCTAGCATAATTCTCTCGTGTTGACTCAGTTCCTTCAAGAATGCGGCCGTTGGACTATTCTGCATCACTTTAATAACTTCCATGACATCTTCCGTACCCGCGGCCTTTCCCTTTGGATGTACAAGTTCGACGGTACGTCTGCAGATATCCAAAACGCGGCGAGCATCACCAGAAATAGAGGACACTTTCATGGAGGCGAATTTGACACCGTCAGCAGTAATGACATCGTGTTGGTGTTGAGAAGGGAGGTTTTCTTTGGCGGCGAGAAGACGTGCAAGTACAATTTCCTGCAGTTGTGCGGTCGCGTATGGCTGAAAATTTATTCGAGTCATACCTTCATACATGGTTAAATTACATCGAAAGAGTGTCATCAGTGTTCTCTTACCCAGTCGACTGCGAACGCGTCCGCTCATAACCCTTTCCGGGAGGTCCATCGTATTCGCGACTGCAAGCACTACGAGCTTCGAACCGGCTAATGTTGGCCAATTAAAAAAGTTATATACGACGTCCTGTTTAGTCGTGACCAGCTGGTCCAGTTCGTCCATCAATACAACACTGGCGGACCAAGTACAGATCGTTAGTTATGGACATCATCAATCGAGAATCACTACCAACCATGCATGACCACCGGGACCCGCTCTAACACCAGCACTGAAGTGGTTGCTAAGTCGTTTTAGAGCTTCCTTCGAACTGACCTTGAGATGGCCCCCCGTGGAGATATCGTGACCCGAGATCGTTTCCCAAAGGAGGTTGTAAGCTGCCGCTGGCTCGGGAATCCTCAGTCCGTTGATCTCGACGTATGTGAATGGAATTGTTTCCTTCGCAGGACCATGAGCAACAACCGCCTATGAAGGATCCCAGACGCACCCCATTCTCTGCCATGCGCTTAAGTTCGCGTACAACAGTATGGACAGTAGCGGTTTTACCAGTTCCAGGGACTCCTGAAATATCTAAGAGAGCCAACAGTTAGAAGCTCCCGGGACAGACACCGAAACACCCACAAACACACCCTCCATTCCCTTCTTCCAGAAGTTCCTCTACCGTGCGCAAAACACGGCTGTACTCTTCTCCTCGGCAAGGGAGAATGTCTGGACGTGCAGCCACATGCAAAACATGCATGGCTCTCAACCATGCGTCTTGGGGTAACTTCTGCAACTGCTTATAATGTTCTCGCGTCAGGTCTGGAGGCGGGACGCGCACAACTACTCCTTTGCGGTTATTTCTCTTCCGAATGGCAGCTTTAGAATGAGGGGTTGGTGCAGCCAGCTTGTTCGAGCGACTTTTTCGAGGTGTAGACTTGGATGGGGTGCTGACTGTGCGTTTACGTTTCCGGGATGGTGTCTTTGGGAGATCATCGAGCACTTCGCTGTGAGCGTCGGGCTCAGTGTCGCGATCATCGGCACCCGTGATGGGGAGCTCGTCATCATCACTGTCCTCCACAGGTTCTTGGTGCTCGTAGTCAGTATCCGTTTCATGCGTGGATGACTCGTCCGCCTCCATGATCTTTTTCAGTCTTGGGTGTTTCCGAGCCGAGGTAGACTTCTGTCTTGGAGACTCTACGAGAACGTTCCAGGATCGTCCGCTGGCCTGTTCTTCGTCTGATTCCAAGAGCGCACGCTGTTTGTGATGACTCCAGGAAAAATCGTAATAGAGCCCTTTCCTGGAGTCGAGGGCGAAGCGACAATAAAGCAGGGTAACATCACTTTGTCTGAAATTTGCTGAACGTGTAGATCTGGAGGACACGATATGAGTGGAGCTCTCCTTGGGGGGGAGGTCGGTTACGGTGCAGTGGCAAACGACATTCGAAGGTGGCAAAATTGCTTCCGTATCAAGGGTGAAGTATACTTCGTTCTTTCGACGTGGTTTAAATTTGCTAAAAAGATGATACTCCATGGCTCACCTCGATGTGCTCCCTTCGCGGACGCACGCGAGGAAGTTCGATTGGCCGTTGGAACCAATGTATCCGAATAAACATGTTAGCCTGCGCTCCATCCGAATCGCCTGTCTTGAGCTCCCACATAGATGCAATGACCCCAACACTGTCATACCTCGCAGCACCTGTCGAAACGCACACCGTATCCCCGACTTTGAATACCTCGCGAGCACTCGCCTCGGACCTCGACCGCGGCTTGGACGATGGCAGAAGTGACCTCGAGCGGGTAAACGAGCGGTAAAACACGGTCTGCATGTTGGACGTGGGCTTCCAATTCTCATCCTCTGCCAGGGCTTGGTAGTCTTGGGGGATGGAAGGTCTGACGTAGAACGGTTCGGACGACCACAACGTGGATTTGTCGGTCCATGCGCCGGGGTGTACCGGGGTGACGAGTTGCTGGTAGCGTTTCGAGCGACGCGAAGGCGTTCCCTGGGTCGACATGATGGGCGTTGTAACTTGTGACTGACACGTCTGTCACGCGTTTCAATGAAATACTAGCCTAACCTGGACAAATCCCTCGATGATCTTTATCCACCAACACGGCTCGCTCGCCGGTGAGCATCGCTGCCAGTCACTCGATGTTATCGCTTCAATCCTTTTGCAGATAAACATGCTCGTTCTCCATGGATCATCCGCGCTCACAGAAACAAGGCGCCAGATCCTTCTTCGTAGTATCCAGGCTATAAATGGCGACATCGTGTCTGTAGATGCTCTGTTCATTCATCTCGTCAAGTGCCGGGCCCAGGCGTTCGAGCAGGGGCTCAGCGAAAGTCAATCGTCTCACAGGCAGTCACTTGCTGCCCTTCTTGACTATGGCGACAATCTCCAATTACCCAGCACAGCGGACAGCCTCCAAAGCAATCAAAACATTGTCTATGTCACCCCGAGAGCAGGCTCTATATCTCCCTGGAGCAGTAAAGCAACAGATATCGCTACCATCTGCAATCTCGGAGAGCACGTTGAGAGAGTCGAGCGGGGCATCGCATACGCTTTTCATTTGAAACAGGGCAAGCCACTGGACCACACGGTGGTCTCCCAGATCTCGCATCTACTCCATGATCGCATGACGCAAAGCATCCAACTCGCTCTACCTCATGAAGATGTGATATTCAGGCATAAAGATCCCGGCCCTTTGCGGACAGTCGAGTTGAAAAGCCAAACCGATGAAACGGCGGATCCCGCCGGTGCCAGAGAACGTCTGCTCGCAGCTAACAAAGCGCTGGGCCTTGCCCTCGCATCTGACGAAATCGATTATTTAGTCGATGCTTTCATTGCTGGAGCCTCTCCAATCAACCGCAATCCCACCGATGCGGAGCTCTTCATGTTCGCTCAGGTCAACTCGGAGCACTGCAGGCACAAAATCTTCAATTCTTCCTGGACCATCGATGAAATTCCTCGCGATAAATCACTTTTCCAAATGATTAGAAATACAGAAGAGAAATGCACCAACAAAGCCATCTCTGCCTACTCCGATAACGCGGCTGTCCTCGGAGGTCCCACCATACCTATATTTGGACTCTGGGCCCAAGGATCCAAAGAAATAAAAGTCTATACCTCGAGAGAGATTGGGTCCAATCCCATCCTCATCAAAGTCGAGACCCACAACCACCCTACAGCAGTTTCTCCGTACCCAGGAGCGGCAACGGGTTCCGGTGGGGAAATCCGCGACGAAGGCTCCGTCGGCCGAGGATCCAAGCCAAAAGCTGGCTTGGCTGGCTTTACTGTATCCAACCTCCGTATCCCGGGTTATGAGCAACCATGGGAAACAGACTTCGGCCGACCATCCCACATCGCATCGGCCCTGGAAATCATGATCGATGGTCCACTGGGTGCGAGCGCATTCAATAATGAGTTTGGACGACCAGCCCTTGCCGGGTATTTCCGCACGTTCTCGGAGTCTGTACCTGCCTCGGAGGATGGGGTGAAGGAAATCAGGGGGTATCACAAACCCATCATGATTGCTGGTGGTCACGGAAACGTACTCCCAATGTTCGCGAGGAAATCGGTCATCAAGCCTGGCGCGAAGATCATCGTGTTAGGAGGCCCCGGAATGCTGATCGGTCTAGGAGGCGGAGCTGCGTCTAGCTTGGTTTCCGGTGCTAGCTCGGCAGAGCTTGATTTTGCGTCTGTGCAGCGAGACAATGCAGAAATGCAGAGACGTTGTCAGCAGGTTATTGACGCTTGCACAGGACTAGGAGATGGGAACCCGATTCAGAGCGTCCATGATGTTGGGGCAGGCGGGTTATCTAATGCCTTACCCGAGTTGGTGCATGATTCCCGGCTCGGGGCGACATTTGAAATACGAGACATTCTCGTCGCAGATAACTCCATGTCGCCGATGGAGATCTGGTGCAATGAGAGTCAGGAACGATACGTATTTGCTGTCTCCGCGGAGAAGACAAGTCATTTCAAGACGATTGCGGAACGAGAACGGTGCCCGTACTCTGTCGTTGGTCATGCTACGGAGGAGGAAGTGCTAATCGTCACCGACCGCCTCCTTGGCCAGGATGTTATCAGTCTGAAAATGTCCACCCTTTTTGGCAAACCACCCCGTATGTCCCGGAAGGACAAAACACGAAAGGTTGCTTTCAATAACTTTGACTTGTCCCTGTCCACGTACCTTCCCAACATTACCGACCCTATCTCAGCTGCGGTCGATCGCGTCCTCCGCCTTCCTTCCGTTGGTTCCAAGTCCTTCCTAATCACTATCGGAGACAGGTCCATCACCGGTCTAGTTACGCGCGATCAAATGGTTGGCCCTTGGCAGGTTCCCGTTGCTGACGTTGCCGTTACCCGCTCTTCCTACGGTTTTGACGTCCTAGCCGGAGAAGCCATGTCAATGGGCGAGAGAACTCCCGTAGCTCTCCTCAGCCCCGCCGCATCGGCGCGCATGGCGATCGCTGAGTCTTTGACCAACATCGTCGCAGCGGCTATTCCGGACATCTCCCTCGTCAAGCTAAGTGCTAACTGGATGTGCGCTGCGTCAAAGGAGGGAGAAGGCGCGGGATTGTACGAAGCTGTCACTGCTGTGGGTTTGGAGCTTTGCCCTGCACTGGGAGTCGGTGTACCGGTCGGCAAAGACTCGATGTCCATGTCAATGAAGTGGAAGCAAGGGAACGAACAACGAGAAGTCAGTGCGCCTTTGTCGCTCATTGTGACTGCATTCGCATCCGTGGACAACGTTTCCACGACTTGGACGCCCCAACTCCGCACAGATGTTGGCGAGCCGACTGTCCTTGTATTTTTCGATCTTGCAGGAGGGAAGAAGCGCATGGGTGGATCAGCACTGGTGCAAGTGTTCAAGGAGATCGGATCGGAGGCACCTGATGTTGTTGATCCTTCCGTGCTCAAAGCCTTCTTCAGCGGCTGCCAGGCCGCCAGAAAAGCAGGCTTGGTTCTAGCCTATCACGACCGTTCTGACGGTGGTTTGTTTACCACCCTTGTTGAGATGAGCTTTGCTGGCCGGGTCGGCGCAGACATCACGCTTGATCCGTTAGGTTCTTCTGGAGAGGCTATTGCGACGCTATTTAACGAGGAGCTTGGTGCTGTCATCCAAGTGCGCAAGCATACAGTTGACGAATTGAAGTCTACGTTCGCCAGGGCAGGTTTCCCTGTTACTTCGATCTCCGAGATCGGTAACGTGAGCGAAGATCCCACCGACCAGGCTTTCGTTATCCGGGAAAACTCTAGCATATTGTTCTCTCGAACTCGGGGAGAGCTTCAGGAAATTTGGTCGGAGACGTCATTCAGGATGCAGAGCCTTCGCGATAACCCTACTGTTGCGAAACAGGAATTCAGCCTCATAAGCGACTCAGGCTACAAGGGCATATACTACGAGCTCACCTTCGCATACAACCCTTCCCCCTTCCGCAACCCGACGCATCGTCCGAAAGTCGCCATCCTGCGAGAACAAGGTGTCAACGGCCATGTTGAAATGGCTTGGGCATTCGCCGCAGCCGGCTTCGATGCCATTGACGTACATATGTCTGACATTCTAAGCGGCAAAGAGTCTTTGACCAACTTCCGTGGGCTAGCAGCCTGTGGTGGCTTCTCCTATGGCGATGTTTTCGGAGCCGGAAAAGGCTGGGCCCACTCAGTTCGTCTTAACGAACTCGCGAGGAGAGTGTTCCAACAGTTCTTCGAGAACGACAGCACATTCACACTTGGAGTGTGTAACGGGTGCCAGTTCCTCAGCCATCTCCGTGAGCTGATACCTGGTGCGGACAACTGGCCCAACTTCAAGCAGAACGCTAGCGAGCGATTCGAGGCGCGCGTCTGCATGGTCCAGATCTCGCAAAGCGAAGCCACTCGGCGTTCTGTATTCCTCCGCGACATGGTCGGCTCTAGACTCCCCGTCCCTGTCGCACACGGGGAGGGACGAGTATCTTTCGCGAAAGGCGACTCTCAGCTCCATGCCTTGCGGACCGCCGGTCTCATCGCCACCCAATATGTGGATTCTGAGGGATATCCTACTGAAGTGTACCCAATGAACCCCAATGGAGGGGTTGATGGCATCGCTGGTGTGCAGACACCGGACGGAAGGGTGCTTGCCCTGATGCCCCACCCAGAACGGGCAACCACTCTGGAGAGTAATAGTTGGCACCCACCTACTTTCTCGGAGGCTTGGAATGGCGTGGGTCCGTGGTTCAAGTTATTCCAGAGCGCGAGAGCCTGGGTGGATTGATAGTGAGTTGTCCGTTGTACGCTATTCAAGAGCTTGATGTATGTTGTCAGAAGCCGAACCTTTAAGATCTCGATGATCATTTGCAAGAATGTCTAACATTATAAGCTATTCAACGGCCTGTATGGCGTCAGAAGTAGAATCAAGGTTTCTGATCACTTGTAGCAAGATCTATTTAAAGATGTAGATGTATAACATCGTCAATGGAACAAATGGCTTAGGACATGGCAATGAGCGCTTGAGCGCTAAACTTCATGATCAGTAAGTAGAAATACATGATTGGTTATTTACACATGTTATGCGGAGGACTCGGAACCTAACAGACCAAAATAACGCGGGCTTAATCACGACGCGTACCGTGACTCACCAGTAAAAATCACCTTTTCAAAAACCATACTCTGAAGAGGTACACGGATTCTTATATGGGCGACAGTGCTCTGTTCTTCACAGATCCAGATGAATTGGATGTACCTGGGGTACCAGCAGAAACCGTCCAGGATGCGGAAGGTGTCGCTGTGGACCTTCCAAGGTCTACCCAGCTGGTAGAAGTAATACCCATCACGTCTCAACAAGTCCGTGAAAAACGACTATTTTTTCCTGACAGTGACGATGAGGATATTCCAACTTTCGAAGCTCCGCTAAACTCCATTACTGTGATGACTCCCCTAGCAACAGGTGCAACCAATGACTCTGGAAGCGACCTCGAGCTGCCCTCCATCGAAGAGGTACCACGCGCGTCGAGCGTCAGCAGTATGTCTTCCGTTGTTTCGAGGGAC
>Ga0307508_10001966_pt1 | contig 22468 bp, 28 predicted proteins | sample 9_EM_MG_FD_203089 | JGI IMG/M metagenome (GOLD analysis project Ga0307508, IMG submission 203089) | Populus trichocarpa ectomycorrhiza microbial communities from riparian zone in the Pacific Northwest, United States - 9_EM | ecosystem: Host-associated > Plants > Roots > Unclassified | place...
GAGCCCAACTCCCAAAATTGGTAGCTTTTGCGCCGTGGCCCGTGGATCACGTGAGCACGGTTGTCCGGCTTTCCATACTCCCATGTTGGCTTCGTGTGCAAATCGTCCACATGGACAAATAGAAATTAAAAATAAATAAATGAAATTAAAAATAAAAGTGGTCTGTGCTTCACAGGGAATGCAGGGGACTCGTCGTTTGTGCTTCATTTATCCATATCGTAGTACAAAAACGTTCAGCGCCGACCACTAGTGTTCATGTGGGCTGTGCCCCCAACAAGGAATTATTTTCCCCACCAACTTGGCACCAGGACAATTGTGCGGCCGACAAGTCGTTTCGTGCGTCGTTTTTCTATTTCTTTTGATCAAGTCACCAGACCAAGTTCGAGCGGATGAAGCATTACAAGCCACGAAAATATTCAGCGGATTACAGAGTCCGAGTCTCCGTAGTTACATAGCGTTGTGTCGTTCGCGATGCTACACAAGTTACAAAACGTCGAGCGTACGTACATTGTCCAGAATATCAGCCAGCGAAAAGTGCTCCTGAAATTGTACTGTGATCATGCTATCCGCCGCGACCCGCTTGTAGTCCGCCGTATGTCCACCCGTTGACGCCAGCGCGACCAAGAGTGCACCAAATGGCTGACGAAGATGAGCAACGAGCAGTCGTGCCCGTGTCTCCTTGTCCATTGGAATCATACGTACGTGAGCAGGGTGTGACGGCGATTCAGATTCAGGAAGATATTCTGCTTCATCGTTCGAATAGACCTCTTCGTCGTCCGTGTCTGGTGACGATGGTGGCAAGACGTCTTCTCCCACGATACCGCCACTTTTGTCCTCGCGCTCGAGGAGAATATCCAACCAAGGGTGAACGAGATATAGAGAATCCATCCGAGAGAGGTCATCTTTTGTTCCGATTTTCACTATCCCAAAGGCGACGGTGTCCGCTCGGTACACGTAACCCGAGCATGTTGGATAACGTGAAAGAAGTGAGAGTTCGTAAGCGATGCATGGAAGTTTCATTTGACTTGCCACGAACCAAGGTGAAGAAAGCTCGTTGAGACGGTCGTATAACTTCAGGGCCATATCCAGATCAAATGAAGAAGGGTGCGATCCAGCGACAATTCTCTCCATCTCGTTGTCCGGAATGGGTTGCGGCAGGTGCGACATCGCCGGTCCATTGAATACAGTGATGTAGGCAGGAAGGCAACTGTTAAAGCTGCCGGACTCCCCTGTCCAGGCAAGGATGCTTGCATCTCCAGATGCGGTGAGAACATTCGCCAACAGACGTCCTAGTGAGCCATTCCCTTCACCATACATTGCGGGTATACCGGCGACCGAGAAAATACCGATTAACGAGTGTGCAACGTCTTCGACCAGCGTCGTCTGCCGGGTCGAAGCGAGACGTAATTTCTCCCGAATGCTGCTCATGCCCGGACGGAGTGCCATCAATTGCGGTCCAGGCATCCCAGTGGCGTGCTCCATCTCTGAGATCACTTCTGGCGACTCTTTGTGATTCGGCAATGCCAGATCTAGATAAAGAGTCCAATCCTCTGTGTAGAAGTGGATGATCTTGGAGAAGATGTACTCCTGAAGTGTCCAGGAACGAGTATTCCAAATACTCCTTGCGAGAGCACCGCGCTGCGATGATGAACGAACACCTCGGAGGAAAACGATCACCATGGCAGAACCCTGGTACCACCTGAACATCGCAACCAGGGCTTCTTGAAGCACGAAGTAATTCGACTTGTCGATACAACACGTATCGCTCCATGCCCAGTCGAATCCGGCATCCCGAACAATCTTACAGAATGTTTGCAGCTTGTCATGAGTCGGAGATTTATCCAGGTCATACACCGCTATGTGCACGACCTGGTGGAACAGTGGTTCGTTCTTTTCCCACTTGTGCGATAGCATCACGTATCGGAAGTACCACCGCACTTCACGCTTGATCCGGACGTAGTCGATGCGCGTCACCATTGATGACACAAGTTCTTTGAAGATTGGCAGGGATTCGAATGCAGATGCCCGCTCAGCTCTGTCATGGAGACGGCCGGTAGTGGTGTTGATGAGCACACATGGCGAGCGATATATAGTTCGCAGAACAACTTTGCGAATTGTTGCTCGTGTGCTCGATGGATCGATGTACCGGTCACCATGCTCTGTCGAATAGTGTGAACAACTGTACGATGGTAACAAGGATACAACTCACGTTGAACTTCCGGATCGAGTGATTGCACTATCTTCGAGAGCATCACCTCGAGCGTATCAATCGCACTGTCATACTTTCCTGCCTTGTGCAATGCTGTATGTTTGATCTCGTAGCCCCATGGTGATGTCGGATCGAGCTCGATCACCTGATGATGATGGATCAACAAGATTGACCTCCATGACTGAAAGATGATGTACTTGGTTTGCGTCGTCTATAGCCTCTGTCCATGATTTAGTTTCCACGCGCGCCCTACTTCGCTTGATGAGAATGCGTTGTTGGGATGGGGGATCGAGAGACAATGCGGTCGAATAGTGAGAGATGGCCTCGTCATGTCGCTGGGCATCAACTGCTGTATCTCCGAGACGCTCCATGAAGTCTAAAGGAACTTGTTACGTAAGCGACGAGGCTTGAGCGGGATGCCCGACCACCTACCAAGAGCCCAGTCGCGATCCTCACTATGAAGGTTAGCCTCACTTCCTAATTCATTCGTCATTGCGATCGCTTCCGCGTTTGCGAGCTGGCCATGTTTCCATGCGTCCAGCACGGCGCCATCGATCTGGACGTCAGATTTCTCGGAAATGTACTGTAGACGAGAGGATTGAATCGAATTCTATTTGGAATAACGAGCGGAGTAAGAAACATGTTCGGAAACGTCGTAATCCAAACGAACACGATACTGACAGTGATGTGAGACAGACTCTGGATGGTGATTTTTCCGTCCTTTCCACCACTTGCGAGGAGTAGGCCGTCTGGAGAGAGTGCGATAGAACGACTGTTTTCAGGGAGTTGGAGGACACCGAGTTCGTTGTGTCTCGATGTGTCCCAAAACGTGACGGTACTCTTGACAGAGTACGCAATGAATTCCCCATGGTTTGGTAGGGCAATGCGCGAGTCCTTGTTGCCATCTAGAACCGGCCATTGCGAGAGTGCTGACCCGGTGGATGAGTCGAATTTTTTGATTTCACTCTTGGATAGGACGAAGAGGTGGTTGTGGAACCAGAGTAGATCAGTGTTGTACGTGGATACTTCTAATGGGATGTCTACGAGCAAGTGGTCACTGTTGTTATCCCAGACGCGAACGGACCCATCGGCGAGAGTGACTGTCGCGATTTGATCGCCCTGCGGTGAGTATTTTGCTGCGATCAGACCCTCGTGGCGGAGTGTTCGTACTTGTTTGTTAGTTGCAATGTCCCACACGATGGCTGTGCCGTTCTTTGCAGAGACCAGTCGAGTCGAGTCCGGCGAGAAATCGACGCTGTGGATCTCACCAATATCATAGTGCTCGAAGACTCGTTTGTACGTGTTTGCATCCCAGACAAGCGTGTCGCCATCGAATGTCCCTGCTGCGATCCATCTCCCGTCGTTCGAGACGGCGAGACACTGCACAAACCTCGCTTTCATTGTTGCCACTTGTTTGCCATCTTTCACTCGCCACACCCCAACGCTGCGCCAGGCCCAGCCCGCGAGGTACTCGCCATTTGCTGAGAAGGTCCCCATATATATCGGCCCATCGACGTCGATTTCGACGGGCAGGGATCGCTCTTGTCCAACGGTCAGCATTAACGCAGCTTTGTCTCACCAGTACCCACTTGTCAGTGTCGGCGATGTAGTCATAAGTAGCAGAGCAATGGTGAAGGTCAACGAGAAAGAAAAAGAGGGGCATAATGTATTAGACAATACTTAGATCGTTGCACAGCCCCCATCACCCCCTGTTTTCGGTGCTTTTCCTTGTGTGCTCAACAAGGAACTGTTCTCCCACCAGGGCATGGCCAAGATGCATACGAATAATGGTGCAGCTGACAAGTCGTTTCGTGCGTCGTTTTTATATTTCTTTTGCTCGTGTAGTGATTAGCCTTGAAAGTTGATGGATATCGTTCTTGCAGGCAACAAACCGGGTAGCAACACGTCAACTCCAAATCTTTCGGGACTCGGACATCAGTGTCCCCCGTCCTCGTTTATGCGCCTTTCTGCTTTCTCTCTCAACTTCATGTGACGGACGGTTATATAGGTCCACGGCGGATACTGGCAAACATGCGTACGTCGCATAAAGAGCCTTTAGCGCGCTCGGTTGGCCCAATGTGAAGGTGACGTTGACGAGGATCGTACCTTACCATGCACCCGCAACGCGATTGACGAAACACTGGCTGTGGGTCGGGCTAGATGTATTGCAGAGTCACTCGTTCAGACTTGTGTATCGCCTCGGATTATCCCTCACGACATCACCTCTACCACCGACTCTGCCATATCCACACTGCCCTATGCTGCCTGCGCCTGCTCTGCCACACTGTCATCCCAAATCTCCGGCCAACAGGACCCGGAAGGTATCCACAGTCACGCTCGTCATGTACCTTGCACTCGTCATGCTCACCCGGGCTCATCGTCCACATGGCGAGTGACGCTGCCTTTGGCGATTTCTTTATTTGCTATCTCTTGCACTGTAAGTGAGCTTCTCCGAATCGGTCGCGTAGGATGACACGTCTGTTGGCACTCCCAGTGCCGATAGTGGCAGGTCCCTCGCATCCACAGATGCCGCCACCCAGTGTCCCGCCAGACCCGATCTCGCTAGGCGCCAGGTTTCTGCAATAACGCCGAGATATTGTTTATCCTGCCCATCACATCCGAAACGCTGCATCTGATTTCGCGAGGCGGAAAAGTCGAAACAGTCGGCCGTACGGGGAACGTCCAAGTGGCCGTGCAGGTGACGTACCGTGACGAGCCTCGTACGCGCGACCATGTGCTGGCTGCGGAGGAGAGCGGATAGACGTGGTGTCGGCATCTATGCACGTTCTAGTTCTTGTATGCGCCTTGTCGGTGACTAATCACAACCATCGATCGTAGACGTCAACACCTGCATGGTCCAGTGCGTACGATCGAACTTACTGTAAGGACGTGTCCACTCTCCCGGCTGCTCTCTCCGAGCGTCTTCCGCTTCGCATCTATAAATTTACGACACATGCCAGTAACCCCGCACAAAATTAGCGAACTCTGGCAGTCGTTCTTGTTTGAAAACACGGGGTTCAACACATCAAGTTCACCGATTCAAGTCAACTTGAGTACATTGTACAGTCGTCGATATCTACCGGCTCATCTTTTGGTCTGGTTAGTCCATGATCGCGCAGACGAGAGATCTCTTTCATCTTGTCTTGGTTGTATGTTCGGGTCGGCTTGCGCCCTCGCTATTGACTCGTACTAGTTGATACTCGGCAACGTGGCCACTTTACTTCGATGACAACACCAAGTACACGAACTTGTGTGTGAGATTTTCAGCTTCGTGGTAAGCGATAGTACAATGAAAGTTCTATCTTTTCCATTGCTGCATTGACACGCATTCAATCCAAACAACACCAGCGATACTACACACTGCACGGCGCGGATTGATTGACGGAACTTCCACTGGCTGCTACCAGCTCGGGCTCCTCCTCCATAATGATAGCTGGTCGGACTAGATGTAACAGCAGAGTCGAGTCAATCGTCCGAACTTCGCTGTGCCCTTGCCAGTGATTGGAATCAGTGGAGTCCCGGTCTTTGCTCAGGCAGGCCAGGATCTGCCCAAGTCAAATTGGAACCGAGACCAACGGTCATGGGAAACGTCATCACTGTGGTCTCAGGTCAGCTTCCCGGTCGCCCCGCGCCGTGCTATCGCCGCGTCCATCTCAAGTATTCTCTGTGCCTGGGTGCCGGGACCGGTTGCCAAGCGTGGTTGACCATCGTTCAAAGCATAGCATACTTACATATACTGGGTCAGGCTGACCAGAGTCTCCGCCATTCTGCAAGCTTTGGCAACATGTTAACAACCAAATTCAAATAAATACTGCACCAGTTGCGCTATGTTCCATCATTCGGCTTGGAAAAAGGCGGTCAAAAATGGAATAAGTGTCTATAACCGGGGAAACAAACATGCGGTGGCGCGCTCAGCCGAGGCACAAGGCGGAAGGAATCCGAGGTCACGTGCGCGCGACCTCGGTGGCTGCGCACGCCGCCGCACCGCATGTTTGTTTTCCGACATAAGTACATTGCAGACTTACAGTACGGTGGTGGGGGCTAGCACTGCTGTTGAGTGTCAGATGAATTGGAGTTGGAACTCGGAGAGCCTCGGCCTAGGGCAGACAAGCTGACTAATCTGGTCACCAGACTACGAGGCAGTTCTTTTCGTCGAAGTTCCGATCTTCCAGGTGCGTACTTTCTCGGCACGAGCTACTATTTCGGCCCAAGTTCCCGTTGCTCAGCTGGCCATCTGTGGCTGTTGACACCGCTCCCGCATCGATCGGTGACCGTGACGTTCATGCATAGATCTTCCCAGAAACGGCCACTGGTTCAGCGAGTCCGTTTGAGACATGTTGACTCGGACGTAGGCAACCGGCCAATTGATAGGTTTCCGCAGGCTTTACCTGAATTCGAATAGAATTCGAATAGATGGAGGAGTCATCCTCGAGAAGAACCCGCGGAACCGCAAGGCTCGGGCCATCTATAAAAGGTGCGGCAGGTGCAACTAGGCATACGTTTTAGACAGTGAAACTGCTACACCTCATTTTCTACCGACTAAATATCGTCCGCGATGTCCCTTGATGTATTACTATCCACTACTCGGACGGCGTCAGAGGTCTTGGGCACCATTCTGACCCACCTCCGTCCCTATCAGCAGTATGCGTTCCATGCCACCGTCGCTTCTGTGGCGGTCTGGACCCTCCTTTGGTGGCTCCGCACATCCCGTAGGCAGCTCCGTACGACCCAGCTCCGAGGACCACCAAGCGAGAGCTTCCTCTACGGTGTAGGAAAGCGCACCCTCAACCCAGACGGCGCAAGCGCTGCGTATGAAGAATGGGCTCAAAAATACGGTCCAGTATTTACGGTCCCGTCGACATTGGGAAGCAACAAGATCGTCTTGTGTGATCCCAAGGCGATCGGACACTTCTATTCCAAAGAAACGTGGACATATAATCAAATCCCGTTGGCCAAGAAGTTAGTGGCAAGTTCTGTACGTGGTTGATGGCGATTTTCGTGTGGTACATGTGGCTAACGCTTGGATCGAGATTGGGAAAGGTCTGTTATGGGCCGACGGAGAAGATCATAAGAGGTAGATTCATGATTTGGTGCATTCCGCAGCAAACGTTTGACCGAATTTACAAGACTACGAAAGGTATCGACGCCCGCTTTCAGCATTGCTGCCATTCGGCAGTTGACGTCAATTTTCTACGACTCAGCATACAAGGTGAGATCGCTGTCCCGTGGTTCTCTGTCTCATGTGAATGCGAACCCACTTTAAAGGCGAAAGGGGTTTGGGATATTCTTATCGAGTCGAGCGGTGGGGAAAGCACGATCATCGAGGTACAGAATTGGTACGTTTTGTTAAACGGCGTTTCGTACCTCCATAACCCATCTGACTTGCCGATGTTAAAGGATGAACCATATATCGTACGGTTCCCCCAAACACCTCCTTATAACACATCTATAACTAATGTGGCAGACTGGATACCATTGGTCTTGCATGTTTCTCTCACGATTTTGGCGCGCTCGAAGGCAAGCACGCAACCGTCACCGAAGTCTTTGACATATTCGGCGCATCCCCTCGTTCCTCGGCCCTCAATACAGGCCTTTTACTCTTGGCGCACACCTTCCCGTTCCTCTCACAGTTACCTACAGCACGCACAAATCTCATCCAGAAACTCAATATCGCAATGGAAGAGATCTCAAATCAGTTGATCGCTCGAACACAGAAAGAGTTGGAGATAGGTGCCATTGGGGGCAAAGAAGAGAGGTCCATTATCGGGTTGCTCAGTACGTGGTTAATTCGGAATGTCCATCAGGATGTATACCTGACTTCTTCCACTTAAAAACAGTCAAGGGGGCGAGTGGTGATTCGGAGTTCCACTTGACAAAAGAAGAGGTCGTGGCTCAGGTAAATGAACTTGTACCTCGTCGAGGTCCGTCGCTGAAGTTGGTCTTATAGATGAAAGTGTTGCTCGTCGCAGGCTATGAGACAACTGCTAGTATGTGTGTTCGCTGTACCTCCCGAGCGGATCCTGACATGCATCTCGCCTCTAGTCAGCTTGAGTGTGAATCCCATATTTATGCATCCTCCATGCATCGGCTGACATCTTCCCAGTGGGCCCTACTCGAGCTCTCGCGCAACCCGGACGTGCAGACAAAGTTGCGAAACGAACTTCTCGAGCATGGTGCAGACCCGACATACGATCAACTTGCAAATAGTCTTCCCTATCTTGACGCCGTTATCCACGAGATCCTCCGCATCCACCCACCTGTCGTTGAGATTACACGTGTGGTACGTCCCCGTTGACTTCTCCCCACCGAAGTTCCCTCATCAAGAACCGTTTATGCTACATTGTTTCACAGGCAATCAAAGACGATGTTGTCCCCCTCTCTGAACCCGTTCGCACGAAATTCGGCGAGATGGTCGACAGCCTGACCATTGTCAAAGGGACTCTGGTTACGATTCCGATGGAATCCATGAACCGTTCTGCCGCAATCTGGGGTGAGGACGCTAAAGTCTTTCGACCGAGTCGATGGCTCGAGAATGCACACGGTGAGAACGGGACTCCTGCCAAGGCGAAAGAAATTCAGGGACATCGACACTTGCTCACCTTTGCGGATGGACCGAGGACGTGTCTGGGGAAGAATTTTGCGCTGACGGAGTTCAAGGTACGTCGTTGGTGTGTGTGCTGGCCACTGATTCTCACTGACTTTTGACAGGCGGTGTTGACGGTGCTCGTGAAGAACTTTGTGTTTGAGTTGCGTGACGGTGTCGATTCCAAGATTGAAATCGGGAGGGGTATACTTCCACGACCCAAGATTGCGGGTGAGGTGGGGTGCAAGCTACCTTTGCGTGTACGACCGTATGTTGCCTGAGGTTGGAGTTACGCTTTTCGTTTCTATTTACGAGTATTCTTTGTTCCTCCAATATTCTTTGTGATATGTGCATGCTAATTCGAATGAATGACGGTCCCCAACTCTGAGTATAGTGCTAACTGTGTGCGGAGACATCCGCACTGTCTTTGGGTCTGAAGCTGCAAGTTTATTTTTATTGTCGGCCTATATCCTCGTCAAAGATCCCTTCATCGTCTGTGTCTGGTGTGGGCGGTGGTACGACGCCTTCTCCCATGATGCCGCCGCTTTTATCCTTGCACTCAAGGAGAGTATCCAACCAAAGGTGCACTAGGGATAGAGAATCCATCCGAGAGGTCATGTCTCGTTCTGATTTCCGCCATCCTAAACGCGAGGGTGTCCGCATTGTACATGCAACCTGAATGTGTCCGATAACGTGAAAGAGGTGAGAGTTGAATTGCAATGCAGGGAAGTTTCATTCAACTTGCTGCGAACCAAGCAGAAAGCTCGTTGAGACGGTCATCTAACATCAGGACCATGACCAGGTCAAATGAAGAAGTGTCCGATGCAGCGATGATTCTCTCCATCTCGGCGTCTGGAATGGTGGCGGCAGATGCGACGTCACCGGTCCGTTGAACACAGTGATATAGACAAGGCAACTATTAAAGCTGCCAGACTCCCCAGTCCACGCAAGGATGCTCACATCTCCAGATCCGACAAGGACACGCGCCAATAGACGTCCTAACGAACCATCCCTTTCACTCTATATGGCGGGGGTATACCAGTAACAGAGAAGATGCCAAGCAACGACTATGCGGCAACTTCCACCAGCGTCGTGTCCCGGGAGACGCAATTTCGCCCTGGTGCTGCCCAAGCCCGGACGAAGTGCCATTAATTGCTATGCAGACATCCCAGTGGCATGCTCCATCGCCGAGATCACTTCTGGTGACTCTTTGTGGTTGAGCAACTCCAGATCTAGATACAGAGTCCAATCCTCGGTGCAAAAGTGGATTATCTTGGAGGCAATGTACTCCTGAAGTATCCAACTACGAGTGTTCCAAATGCTCTTTTCACAAGATCGGCGTGGGCTAATGTACCGGTCACCGTGCTCTGTCGAAGCATGCGAAGAACTTCATCATGGTAATGAAAATACAACTCACGCTGAATGTCGGGATCAGATGACTTTACTATCTTCGAGAGCATCACCTCGGGTGTATCAATGGCGCTGTCATACTGTCCTGCCCTGTATAAAGCTGTATGCTTGATCTTGTAGCCCCATGGTGATGTTGGATCGAGCGTGATCGTCTGATGATGGTTCAACGAGATTAACCTCAAAGAGGGGAAATTGGCGTACGTGGTCTGCATGGTCTACAGCCTGTTTCCACGATCCGCATGCCACAAATGCTTCACCTCGCTTGACGAGAATTCCTTGTGGGGAGGAGGGTGGATCAAGTAATAAAGCGGACGTATAGTGTGTGATGACCTCGTCATGTCGCTGGGCATCCATTGCTGTATCCCCGAGACACTCCAGTTTCTCGGAGGAACGCTGACAGAAATCTGACAGAAATTGTTACATGGCGACGACACAACGAGACCCACGACCACTCGCCCAGAGCCCAGTCGAGATGTTCACCGTGCACGTTTGTTTCCCCTTCCAATTCACTCCTCATTCGGTGGAAACACTCGATCGCATCCTCGGTACGACCCGCTGTGAACATGGCTACACACAGACGCTGTCGAATTGTGATCTTGAGATTATCAAATTTCCAACCGGTTATCTGTCACACGGTGAATGAAATCGATACGTTGGGACACATCCGTCAAGAACCTTACCAATGAGACCACCAAGAACGACCCACCCATGCCGTATCGTATTTCAGCTTGACTACGCCTGAACGCCCGTATTGCACCCTCGTAGTCCCCGCTCTCCAGCTGAGAGTTTCCAAACAGAAGACACATACATGCCTTGTACAGGTGTCAGTAGACCGCGTGGTAGCGCGTTGTGCACGTGCCTGAACTGCATAGCATGTTGGGCCCGAGGGAACCTCAGCAATCAGATGGCCTATGTACTTGTGATATCGCCTCGCAGTGCTCTCCGGCCATACAAACGATGATAGCCTAAGGGAGATGAGCAGTTGAAGACCAACGAGGTTCGAAGGATACAGACCTTCGTCAGAAGAAGGAAAGTCAAGTGAGATGAACGGAAGGGCTCGAATGCGGTGTCGCAGGCCCGATATGCCTCGTCCCTTTCCCCGTTGCCAACAAGCCCTATACTCTTTGCAATGTAGCCAATTACGGACGGCCGAATTTTTATGGATTATATGTAAATTGATATCAGCATGAATACAAGCGAGAGGAGTGCAATAAACACCGTTTCTGCATCGATGAGTGCTGTATCCCGCTGGCGCAAACGAGCGCGCACGAGTGCTCGACTAGCGAGCACATGATGACTTGGATTCTGAGACTCGTCGATCACTGCTGTTAATAACGCTTCTGCGTCTGCAAGCTGGTCGTGTTTCCATGCGTCAAGCACAGCGCTGTCGATCTGGAGGACAGATTCCTGAAGGAAAGTGTAGCGTAGATTGAAGGGTTTTTACGGAGTTGTGAAACCAGAGCAGACCCGTGTTGTACTCCGGGGATACTTTTGCTGGGATGTCCGCGACCAAGCGTCCATCGATGCTGTCCCAGATTCAAACGGAATGGTAGGTGGCTGTCGCGATTCGCCCGCCCTGCGGTGAGTATTTCGCTGAGATCACCAGGCCATCGTGGCCCCAGGGAGTGTTTGTACTCTTCCGCGCGTTGCAATGTCCCAGATGGTTGTGCCATCATCCGATGCAGAGACGCGTCTCCCATAATGGCGTTGCCAGAGATCCGGCCTGCCCAGCCATGTTTGAATATGTTTGCACCCCACACAAGCGTGTCGCCCTGTCCCCGCTGTGACTCAGACTCATTTCCCATCGTTCGAGCCTACAGCGAGACAATGAGGCGCGGAACTCGACTTTCCGCCCCGTCCGCCCCATCCGCCCCATCCAACCTAATTTATCTTTATACTACTAACCTACGCCCGGCATGGGGCGGCGTGGGGCGGAGAACCGGACCGGGGCGGAAAGTCCAAGTCCGAGAATTCCTGGTCGATTCGAACGTTTCAACGTTTCCGTCTCGGTTGGAGTTGGAGTCACGGCCTTTGCTCAGGCCGTCCCCCCAAGTCTATTGGAACCGATTCAGAGACTGTAATGGGGAACGTCGTTATCGGTTTCGTCAGCTTCCCTCACCACGCCATCGCGTCTATCCAAAGTATTCTCCGTTGACTCTGTGCCCGGGTGCAGTGGTGTGGAGAGGGAAAAAGGCATTAATAGGATTTTCTTGCTCGAGTTCTCAAAGAACCCCGAACCGGGCCGTGACAAGGCAGCAAATTATCAGACGAAGTTCAAGCGGATGAAGCATTGCAAGCCTAAAGGTTGTACAGGCTCCGAGTTTTCGTCGTACATAGTGTCGATTGTCATTCGCGGTGCTACACAAGTTACAAAACGTCGAGTGTGCGTACATTGTCCAGAATATCGGCCAGCGGGAATTTCTCCTGAAATTGGACAGTGATCACGCTATCCGCCGCGACCCGCTTGTAATCCACTGAACGTCCACCCGTTGACGCTAGCGAGACTAAGAGTGCACCAAATGGCTGTCTAAGGCGCGCAACGAGCCGTCGTGCTCGTGTTTCCTTGTCCATTGGAATCGTACGCGAAGCTGTAGGGTGTGACGGCGACTCAGGCTCAGGAAGATATTCTGTGTCCTCGTCAAAGATCTCTCCATCGTCCGTGCCCGGTGAAGGTGGTGGTAAGACGTCTTCTCCCGCAGTGCTGCCACTTTTATCCTCGCGCTCAAGGAGAGTATCTAACCAAGGGTGAACGAAATATAGAGAATCCATCCGAGAGAGGTCATGTTTCGTTCTGATTTCCACCATTCCAAAGGCGGCGGTATCCGCACGGTACATGCGACCTGAGCGTGTTCGATAACGTGCAAGAGGTGGGAGCTGGAAAGTGATGCATGGAAGTTTCATTCGGCTCGCCGCAAACCAAGGTGAAGAAAGCTCGTTGAGACGGTCGTATAACTTCAGGGCAGTGTCCAGATCAGACGAAGTGTGCGATCCAGCGATGATTCTCTCCATCTCGGCGTCCGGAATGGGTGGCGGCAGGTGTGACGTCGCCGGTCCATTGAATACGGCGATATAGGCGGGAAGGCAACTGTTAAAGCTACCAGACTCCCCTGTCCAGGCAAGGATGCTCACATCTCCAGATACCGTGAGAACATGCGCCAACAGACGTCCTAGTGAACCATCCCCTTCGCCATATATTGCGGGTATGCCGGTCACCGAGAAAATGCCGAGCAATGAGTATGCAGCATCTTCCACCCACGTTGTCTGCCGGGTCGAAGCAAGGCGTAATTTCTCCCGGATGCTGCTCAACCCTGGACAAAGTGCCATCAATTGCTGTGCAGAAACCCCAGTGGCATGCTCCATCTCCGAGATCACTTCTGGTGACTCTTTGTGGTTCGTCAACTCCAGATTGAGATAAGGAGTCCAATCTTCTGTGTAGAAGTGGACGACCTTCGAGGCGATATACTCCTGAAGCGTCCAGCCACGGGTGTTCCACATGCTCCTCACGAGAGCACCGCGCTGCGATGGTGAGCGAACGCCTCGGAGGAAAACAATCATCATGGCAGATCCCTGGTACCACTTGAACATCGCAACCAGTGCTTCTTGGAGCACGAAGTGATCTGACTTGTCGATACAACACGTATCGCTCCATGCCCAGTCGAATCCAGCATCCCGAACGATCTTGCAGAATGTTTGCAGCTTGTCATGAGTCGGAGATTTATCTAGGTCATACACCGCTATGTGTATGACCTGGTGGAACAATGGCTCGTTCTCTTCCCACTTGTGCGATAGCATCACGTATCGGAGGTACTGCCGCACTTCACGCTTGATGCGGACGTAGTCGATGCGTGTCACCATTGATGATACAAGTTCTTTGAAGATGGGCAGGGCTTCGAATGCAGCTGCCCGCTCAGCTCTATTGTGGAGACAGCCGGTAGTGGTGTTGATTAGGACACGTGGCGAATGACGTATCGTCCGCTGAACGACTTTGCGGATTGTTGCTCGTGTGCTCGATGGCCTGATGTACCGGTCACCGAGTTCTGTCGAACAGTGTGAACAACATTATGATGGTAGCAAGGATACAACTCACGTCGAACTTTCGGATCAGGTGACTGCACCATTTTCGACAGCATCTCCTCGAGCGTACCAATCGCACTCTCGTACTCTCCTGCCTTGTGTAAAGCTGCATGCTTGACCTCGTAGCCCCGTGGTGATGTTGGGTCGAGGGTGATTACCTGATGATGATGGTTCAACGAGATTGACTTCGAAGTGAGAAAATTGATGTACGTGGTTTGCATCGTCTATAGCCTGTTTCCATGATCCACGTGCCACGCATGCCTTGCCTCGCTTGATGAGAATCCCTTGCGGGGAAGGCAGATTGAGAGACAATGCGGACGTATAGTGGAAGATGGCTTCGTCATGTCGCTGGGCATCAACTGCTGTATCTCCGACACGTTCCATGAAGACTGCGAGAAGTTGTTGTATAAGCGATGACGTTTACGTTGGATGCGCGACCACTTACCAAGAGCCCAATCCCGATGCTCACTATTCATGTTTGCCTCCCCTCCTAATTCACTAATCATTTGGAGTAAAGACTCGACCGCATCCTTGGTGCGGCCCGCTCCACACATGGCACCACAGAGACGCTGTCGAATTGTGATATTGAAATCGTCAAATTTCCAACCGGATATCTGTTGCACGATGAGTGATATCGGAACGCTGCAACATATCTGTCGAGAAGCTTACCAATGAAACCACCAAAAACGGCCAACTCGTGTGATGTCGCATTTGGCTACGCTCGAACGATTGTATTGCACCGTCGTAGTCGCCGCTCTCCAGCCGAGAATTTCCGAAGAGAAGACACATATATGCCTTGTGCAAGTATCAGTAGAGATACTCACCGCGTGGTAGTGCATCGTCTACGTGCCTGAACTCCATAGCAAGTTGGGTTCAAGGGGACCTTAGCAATTAGGTCGTCTACTTGCGATATTGCCTCGCGGTGCTCTCCGGCCATAAAGACGACGACAGCCTAAGGGAGATGAGCAGTTTCGGAGGAGCAACGGGGTTCGAAATATCCAGACCTTGATCAGAAGGAGAAAAGTAGCGTGAGATGAACGGAAGCGCTCGAATGCAATGTCGCAGGTCCGATATGCCTTGTCCCTTTTCCCGTTTCCGACAAGCGCTATACTCGTTGCAACGTAGCCAATGACAGACGGCCGAATTCTGATGGACTTTGTGTAAATTGGTATCAACATGGGTGCGTGTGAGAACAGAGCAATACACACCGTTTCCGCATCAATCAGCGCTGTATCCCACTTGTTCAAACGAGCGCGTATGAGTGCTCGACTGGCGAGTACATGATGACTTGGATTCTGAGACCTGTTGATGGCTGCTGTTAATAACGCCTCCGCGTCTGCGAGCTGGTCGTGTTTCCATGCATCGAGCACAGCGTCGTCGACCTGAAGGTCAGATTCCCGAAAAGTATACTGCAGACGAGAGGATTGAACTGAATCCTATTTGGAATGACAAGGGGAGCAAGAAACATGTTTAGATACGTCGTAATCCAAAGGAACATGATACTGACAGTGATGTGAAATAGACTCTGGATGGTGATTTTCCTGCGCCCTCCACCAATTGCGAGAAACCGGCCGTCTGGAGAGAGTGCGATTGAAGGGTTTCCAGTGGTTTGGACGACACCGAGCTTCTTGTGTGTCAACGTGTCCCAAAACGTGACGGTACTCGCAGTGGGGTATGCGATGGATTCCCCATACTTTGGTAGGGCAATGCATGAGGAGAGGTTGGTATCGGGAACTGGCCATTGCGAGAGCGCTGACCCGGTAGATGCTTCGAATCTTTTGATTTCACTCTTGGATAGGACAAAGAGGTGGTTGTGGAACCAGAGCAGACCGCTATTGTGCGACGGGGATACTTTGACTGGAATCTCCACGAGCAAGCGGCCGTCGTTACTGTCCCAGACTCGGACGGATCCGTGCAGAGTAGCCGTCGCAATCCGATCGCCCTGCGGCGAGTATTTCGCTGCGATCACCAGACCCCCGTCACGGTGGTCAAGTGTTTGTACTTGTTCGCGAGTCGCAATGTCCCAAACGACGGCTGTGTGGTTCGACGATACAGAGACAAGCCGAGTCGAGTCGGGCGAGAAATCGACGCCGCGGATCCCGCCAGAATCTTTGTGCGCGAGGACTTGTTCATGTGTGTTTGCATCCCACACAAGCGTGTCGCCCGAGGATGTCCCCGCAGCGATCCATCTCCCATCGTTCGAGACAGCGAGACACCGCACAAGTCTCGCCTCCATTGTTGCAATTTGTTTGCCATCTTTCACCCGCCACACCCCGACACTGCGCCAGTCCCAGCCTGCGAGGTACTCGCCATCCGCTGAGAAGGTCCCCACACGTGTCGGCGCATCGACATCGATTTCGATGGGCAGGGATCGCTCTTGTCCAATGTCCAACGGTCAGCATCAACACAGCTTCGTCTCGCCAGTACCCACCTGTTAGTGTCGACGACGTGATCATACCAGAAATGGTGAAGGTCAACGAACAAGCTGGGAATGGATAGATCAGTGCACGCCTCGTGTTTTCGGCGCTTGTTCAGGTGGGCTGTGTTTCCGCCGAGGAATCCTTCTCCGTCGTGAACACGTGCATACGGACAGTTGTGCGGCTGACGGATCGTTTCGTGCGTCGTTTTTCCACTTCCTTCGCGTGTACCTTCACTTTGGGATGTTTTCCTTGCAGGGAAAAAATCGGGTAGCAGCGCATCAGCTCCAGATTCAGGTAGGGCATCAGTGTCCCTCGCCATACCCCCTGCTCGTTTATGCGTCTCTTTTCTTTTTCTTTTCTCTTTCTTACAGTAACTTCGTCTGACTGACGGTCAGATGGGTGCGCTGTGGATACCCGCAAATATGCGTACGTCGCATAGAGTGCCTTTGGCGAGCGCGATTGGGCCCACTGTGGAGGTGATGTTGACAAGGATCGCAGTTTTGATCGGTAATTGAGGCATATCCTTTGTGCCGTATCCGCCGACATCATCATGTATAGCTGTTCTGTAGTCCTCAAATTTGCTCTCGATATATGCGCTTTCCCATGTTTCCGTGGCATGAGTCCAAAGGAGGGGAAGCATTGACGAGGATCACTGCGTCCGTCCGCAACGTACTGTAGAGTTGCTCGGGAGCTCGTGTGGGTGTAATTCTCCTTATTCCTGCTCATCACTTCTTTCGCTCATTATATGCCTTCTTCCAGGGTCAACGTAGCCCGAATGCTCTCAGCCGCCGCGCGAGCATCGCTTTCTATCTCATTTGCTGCCTCACGCATTTCAGACGACTGCTATACCACACACCCATAACGCGATCGACAAAACACTGGCTGCTGGTCGGGCTAGATGTACTCGCGGAGTCACTCGTCCGGACTTTTGTATCGCGTCGGATTATCCTGTACATTTCGACCCATACATCTTCCCACGTCACACGACACCGTCTCTACCACTTCTACCACCGACTCTGTCATATCCAAAACACCTCAGCACCAGCCCATACCGCCAGCGCCTGCTGTGCCGCATCGTCATTGCCAAGGGATGCTGGAAGGTGTCCACAATTATGCTCGCGTCTCAGAGGACAATTTCAGGGTGAGGTGTACTAGCAATGCTCCAGTTGATCTTGTCTCGGATATTGTGAGATAGCCTTTTGAGCGTGATGATTGCCTCGGACGGATGCGCCAGGCGACGTACGATGGTGTTTGTTTGGGTAGGAATCATGACGTGCGGTTCTCTTGGTTATTATATTCGTCTTTTTCCGATTGTAGAACCGTGCATTCTTTCCGAGTTGGGGACTTCATTTGATGGAGTCAAGGTGCTCATCGAGGCGCGCGTCACGTTCGAAGCCGTCCATCCGCTCCTCGAAACGCTTAAACCGGAGTGTGCGATCGTACCTTTCGCCGTGCTTTCGCCCATGATCTCACTTTCCATTCATCCGATCACCTGACTCAGGGCTGATTCGATTACACCACCAAAATATGTGCGGCTGCCAGGTTTCAACTCTCAGCGGTTGTCCTTGTTTGATCAAGGAGCGAATTAGACGACTTGCGAATGAGCGTGTCTGACAAGTGTTCGGTCGACCGTGCGGGGCTGTGCCAGGTCAGTCGTCTTCAACCCAGCCAGGCTGATGTTGCCATCGCCGCATAATTCTCACTATCGAGTCCGTCGTCAACGTAAGACCTTCTCCATCACAGCCAACACTTACCGGACACACATACTTTGTGATCGTTCTCCTTTTTTTCGTGGTATTTTGAACCTGTCAAGGGACTGGTTGGCTAGCACTGTTCACTCATCGTCATCGGGCACTGTACGCAGTCTGCGCCCATCTGCGGCACCAATGACTCGCATGCAGACATGATTTTACGCGAACATACATACTTGTCATCGCCGTCGTCTGACACTCGTATGATCCGACGTTGCTACTGTTGCCGGTCGAACGGACATGTTCTTCCGCCGACCTTGGTTTGTGGGTCAACGTCAAGGGCCACACGTACGCTTTTGTATAAGCGGACACGACTCGGAGTTGGGCAGCCAGCTGCATAACGTCAGCATGCGTGTATTGCTGGCAGTCGCGGAAACCAGGTCTCTGCGTGTACGCACGTCCTTTGGGGTGAGCCTGCTCATTCGAACGACAACCTCGTCGGGAGCGACACGCTTGTAGTATCACTGAAGCAAGTAGCATCTGAGCAGCAGCCATTCCGAGCAGATTCAGTGCATGGGTATATTCTTTTTTGTCCGTATTGGTGGATGAGGGACTCTGGCCAGAGTCTGGGTTGCTATCCGAGCTGTATCGGGCCCGAGGGAACCAACGCTGCGGATAAGCATGGTCCAAAAAGACGCGGAACCGAGTCCATGGGACGGTGGGGCTTACCGTGATTGTCCGTAAACAGAAATATGTACGAGAAGGCAACTGCTTAATGATGAGGGTGTTTCCGTCCAGACGATGATGGCGGTGGAGAAGGGGAGAGTGGACCCACCCCCGCCGGTAGACACCACGGTAATGGGTAGATGGACGCTAGCTACGGACACGGAGTCTACCTACAGGACGCCGGCCACTGCACCAGGACCCCTGGTACCGCTCGGAGGGACTCCCAACCGAGGCCCCGGTCCTGACCTCCCTGGCACAGCGGTTGGTGCTTCGCCCGCCGGCACATAATCTCCTGTAGCAAGATTCCGAGTGCTGTTACGCCCTCGCCGTACTTTGGAGTCAAGCCGAATATGCCGATCAATTAGTAGGCCATATCTTCTCTCCGTGTCAATGTAGTAAACGTAGTTTCTGGGACTCATAATATGTTCCGTTGAGTATTATACTATTACCTGAATGTGATGGTGTTCTGAGAGATCAAACGAGGTAATTGATAAAATATCCTACAGCAGCAGTGAAATCTATTGCCAGTACTGTTCATTCTAGTGCCAATGGGAGGTTGGAGTGGACATGCTGGACATATGTGCTGCCAGCTCAGGCCCCTCCATAATAGCCGGTCGGACTAGTAGGTTGTAACACTAGCTGGTAGAGTCGAGTCATGACACTGTCAACATGGTTTGAACGTTTCCGTTCGCCGTGGCAGTGCCAGGGATTGGAATTGGAGTCCCGGTCTTTGCTCAGGCAAGCCATCCGCCCAAGTCAATTGGAACCGAGACCGTCATGTGTGGGGAACGTCGTCATTGGTCTCGTCGGCTTCCTGGCCGCCCCACCACGCCATCCCATCCACGTCATAAAGAAGGGATTCAGTTATATACAGACTTCGAGTCTCCGTCGTTACATAGTGTTGATTGTCGTTCGCAATGCTACACAAGCTACAAAACGTCGAGCGTGCGTACATTGTCCAGAATATCAGCCAGCGAGAAGTTCTCCTGAATTCTCACAGTGATCAAGCTATCCGCCGCAACGCGCTTGTAGTCCTCCACGCGTCGACCCGTCGATGCCAACCTAACCAAAAGTGCACCAAATGGCTGTCTAAGACGCGCAACGAGCCGTCGTGCTCGTGTCTCTATGTCCATCGGTACCGTACGCATAGGAGCAGCGAGTGAAGGTGATTCAGGTTCAGGAAGTGGCAACCAATCGTCATCGGTTTCCCCGTCAGAGATCCCTTCATCGTCAGGTGGTGGCACAACATCATCCTCTACATGCGTACCACCCTGCATATTTTCGCAGTCCAGGAGAGTATCCAACCAGGGGTGAATGAGATACAGCGAATTCATCCGAGAGAGGTCTTGTTTCGTTTGGATCTCTATTGTTCCGAAGGCGAGAGTGTCCGCGCGAAAAACACGACTCGAACGTGTTCGATAAGACGAAAGGGGCGGAAGTTGAAAAGCGATGCATGGAAGTTTCATTCGACTTGCTGCGAACCAGGGTGAAGAAAGCCCATTGAGACGGTCATATAACTTCAGGGCAATGTCCAGGTCAAAAGAAGAAGTGTGCGATCCAGCAATGATTCTTTCCATCTCGACGTCCGGAATGGGTGGCGGCAGGTGCGATGTCGCCGGTCCATTGAATACAGTGATGTGCGCGGGAAGGCAACTGTTAAAGCTGCCAGACTCCCCTGTCCATGCCAGGATGCTCACATCTCCGGATACCGTGAGAACATGCGCCAATAGACGTCCTAGTGAACCATCCCCTTCACCGTATATTGCCGGTATACCGGTCACCGAGAAAATGCCGAGCAATGAATATGCAGCGTCTTCCACCCACGTCGTCTGCCGGGTCGAAGCAAGGCGTAATTTCTCCCGAATGCTGCTCAACCCTGGGCGGAGTGCCATCAGATGCTGCGCGGACACCCCAGTGGCATGCTCCATCTCCGAGATCACTTCTGGTGACTCTTTGTGGTTAGCCAACTCCAGATCTAGATAGAGAGTCCAATCCTCAGTATAGAAGTGGATAATCTTCGAGGCGATGTACTCCTGAAGCGTCCAGCCACGAGTGTTCCATATGCTCTTCACAAGATCGCCGCGCTGTGATGGTGAGCGAACACCTCGGAGGAAAACGATCATCATGGCAGAACCCTGGTACCACTTGAACATCGCTACCAGGGCCTCTTGGAGCACGAAGTGATCTGACTTGTCGATACAACACGTATCGCTCCATGCCCAATCGAATCCAGCATCCCGAACGATCTTGCAAAACGTCTGCAGCTTGTCATGAGTCGGAGATTTATCCAGGTCATACACCGCTATGTGTATGACATGGTGGAACAGTGGCTCGTTCTCTTCCCACTTGTGCGATAACATCACGTATCGGAAGTACTGCCGTACGTCGCGCTTGATGCGGGCGTAGTCGATGCGTGTCACCATTGATGATACTAGTCGTTTGAAGATTGGCAAGGATTCAAATGCAGATGCCCGTTCAGCTCTGTTATGGAGACGGCCAGTGGTGGTGTTGATGAGGACACGTGGCGAATGACGTATCGTCCGTTGAACAATTTTGCGAATTGTTGCTCGTGTGTTCGATGGCCTGATGTACCGGTCACCGAGCCCTATCGAATAATGTGAGCAACCTTATGATGGTAACGACGATACAACTCGCGTTGAACTTTCGGATCAGGGGACTGCACTATCTTAGACAGCATCTCCTCGAGCGTATCAATCGCACTGTCGTAGTCTCCTGCGTTGTGTAAAACCGCATGCTTTATCTTGTAGCCCCATGGTGATGTCGGATCGAGCGTGATCACCTGGTGATGATGGATCAACAAGACTGACCTCCACGAAAGAAACGTGATTTACCTTGTTTGCATCGTCTACTGCCTGTTTCCATGATCTGCATGCCACAAATGCCTTGCCTCACTTGATGAGAATGCGTTGTGGGGAGGGGGGATTGAGAGACAATGCTGTCGAATAGTGCGAGATGGCCTCGCCATGTCGCCGGGCATTCACTGCTGTATCTCCAAGACGCTCCATGAAGTCTGCGAGCAATTGTTATGTAAGCAACGACACTGAACGGGATGGCACTGCGACGACTTACCGAAAGCCCAATCCCGATGCTCACCATGCAGGTTTGTCTCTCCTCCCAATTCATTCATCATTTTGCGAAAACACTCAGCCGCATCCTTGATGCGGCCCGCTGTATACATGGATTCACACAGACGCTGTCGAACTGTGATATCGAGATTATCAAATTTCCAACCGGATATCTGTCATACACGTGAACGATATCGATACGCTGAAATACATCCGTCGAGAACCTTACCAATGAGACCAAGAATAATGGCCCATCCGTGTCGTTTCGC
>Ga0307508_10001967_pt1 | contig 22468 bp, 15 predicted proteins | sample 9_EM_MG_FD_203089 | JGI IMG/M metagenome (GOLD analysis project Ga0307508, IMG submission 203089) | Populus trichocarpa ectomycorrhiza microbial communities from riparian zone in the Pacific Northwest, United States - 9_EM | ecosystem: Host-associated > Plants > Roots > Unclassified | place...
GCACCTGGCGCCCTTCTTTGAGCAAGCACAGCGTCTCGACCACGTTGCGCAGCTCGCGCACGTTTCCCGGCCAATCGTACTTTAGCAGCAACGCCTTTGCCTGGCGGCTGAATTTGGGCGGACGCACGCCATGACGAGCAGAAAGCTGAGCCAGGAATTGGCTCAGCAGCGGCGCAATGTCGGCGCGCCGCTCGCGCAAGGCCGGCACGTTGAAGGTAATGCCTTGAATCCGGTAGAAGAGATCCGCGCGGAACCTACCAGCAGCGACCTCCTCCGCGAGCGGGCGCAGTGTCGCAAAAAGAAGTCGGACGTCAGCTTGGATCTTGGTCGAGCCGCCGACGCGCATGAAGCGGCGGTTCTCGAGGAAGCGCAGCAGCTTGGCCTGCATCAGCATCGGCATCTCGCCGATCTCGTCGAGGAACAGCGTGCCACCCTCGGCCGCCTCGACCTTGCCGTGCGCGCGCTGACTCGCGCCAGTGAACGCGCCACGCTCGTGCCCGAACAGCTCGCTCTCGAACAGCGCCTCGGGGATGGCGGCGCAGTTGATGGGGATGAAAGGACTACGTCGGCGCTCGGACAGCTCGTGAGCGCGCCGAGCCAGCACCTCTTTGCCCGAGCCGCTTTCGCCGATGAACGTCAACGTGACGTCTTTTCCGGCGACCGCGCGTAGCATCTGATCGACCCGCTTCATGGCACCGGAGCGCATGATCGGCTCGAAAACGATGTCAGGTTGTCGTTTTCTCAGCGGCATCGCCCATAATGCTGCTTCATGTGTCGCCGACGCGCCACCGCCAGCCCTCGCGCGCAGTCACGGAAGCCGCCGGGGGGAGGCAAAGCTCGGATTGCCCTGCGGCCAACATACGGCCCGTCCTTTGCTAACGCCGCAGACGGCGATGGATAGTTCGAGCACGAGCGATCACTCTGAAGAGCTCGCATTTTGGCTGGCGCGCGGGCTTCGCTCCGGGCGGCGGGTAGCGGACGCCAACTTCGATCGCTTCCTGCCACCCGACCTTCGGGCCGTTTCTGGGCAATTCTGGACACCACTCGAGGTTGTCGTGCGGGCTGGGCAATGGCTGACCGAGCTCGGCGTCAATTCGGTCGTCGACATCGGTTCGGGCGTCGGGAAGTTCTGCGTGGCCGCTGCGCTGACGAGTCCCTGCACCTTCACCGGCATCGAGCACCGGCCGCGGCTAGCCAGCACCGCGCGCTGCATCGCGCAGCTCTTCAATCTGGAAGAGCGGGTCCATTTCGTAACCGGTGTGTTCGGCGAAGTCGCGAGCCCGCCAGCTGATTGTTACTACTTGTTCAATCCCTTCGGCGAGAACCTATTCGATGTCGACGAGCGGCTCAATGAAGATGCCGATTTGAGCCACGCTCGCTATCTGCTCGATATCGGTAAGGTGGAGCATCTGCTGTGCTCGGTGCCGATCGGGACGTACGTCATGACCTATAATGGTTTCGGCGGCACGATTCCCGACGATTTTGACGAAGTTCGCAGCGATTTCGAGCTGCCTTGCGTGCTGCGCATGGCGCGTCGCGAGCGCAACAGTGAGGTCATTTTGCCCCGAGCAGGTCGAGCATGGCGTTGATGAAGGTGAGGGGATGCGGCGGGCACCCTGGCACGTAGAGCGACGGTCCGACCGTCTCCAAGAAGCCTCGGTCAACCCCGGCGGCGCCATCATACAATCCGCCGGATATGGCGCACGCGCCCACGGCGACCAGAAAGCGTGGCTCGGGCATGGCGTCCCAGGCCAACCTTACCGCGTCTTTCATGGTGCGGGTGAGCGGGCCGCTCAAAACCAGCGCATCGGCGTGGCGAGGCGACGCCACCCATTCGATGCCGTAGCGCTGCACGTCGAAGTTGACGTTGGTGAGCGCGCCGAGCTCGAGCTCGCAGGCGTTGCAGCCGCCTGCCGAAACCTGACGCATTTTCAGTGAGCGACCGAAGAGCCTGGCGAAGGTGGCATGGGCGCGGACTCGAGTCGCTTCGGCCGCTCCTTCCTCGACGACCAAGCTCTCGCGCTCGCTCGTGCCCATGCGTGGGTCGGGCGTAAACTCGAATTTCTTGGCAGGGCAAACCTCCGTGCAGGCGTTACAAAATACGCAGCGGCCGAGATCGATCGCGACCGGAGCGAGCCTGATGGCGCCGGTTGGGCAAACCCCTTGGCAAGCTCTACAGTCGGCTATGCACGGGTCGCGGCTGATTGAAGGTCGGCCACGGAAACTCGCCGGCGTGGCCTTCCTGAGATCGGTGATGTACTGCGTGCCCTGGGAGACACGCACGCGGAGTGACTTGAAGCTGCTCATAGGTCGTGCCCCGAATAGGAGAGATCGAAGCTCTTGTTGCAGATGGGGAAATCCGAAATCTCGTTGCCACGCATCGCGAGGGCGAGCCCCATCCAGTTTCTGAATGACGGATCTTGCACTTTGTAGTGACTGAGCTCCCCGTGTGCGCCGGTTTCGAGGCAGTGAACGACTTCGCCGCGCACGCCTTCGACGACGGCGATCGCCAGTTGGTTCGGCGCCAGCGCGCCCACCGCGCAGAGCGGCTGCTGCCAGTCTGCGTAGCGCTCCAGAACCGCGCCGATCCAAGCCAGGGAGGCTCCAAGCTCATCGATGCGCAGCCTGGCTCTGGACCAGCAGTCGCCATCCACGCGCACGACCGGATGAATACGCAGTAGCCGATGAGCTCCGCGTCGGGGCACGCCACGAACGTCGATCGGCACACCGGAAGCGCGCGCGGCGAGTCCCACGACACCCAGCTCGGCTGCTTGGGTCGTCGTTAGGATGCCGACTCCGCGCAGGCGGTGCTGAACGGTCCTGGCGGAAAGAAAGAGCTGGTCGATCGGCTCCAAGTCGCGTTGGAGCAGCGCGACGTTGGCGGCTACTTCTCGAGCAAGCTCCGGCGACAACCGCATGTGGACGCCGCCTGGGCGTAACGCGCCTCTGCCGAAGCGGCTCCCGCACAGTCGCAGCGTCGTGTTGATGGCCGTCGTGCGCAAACGTCCGTACGTCGTCGCGCCCTGCAGGAGCCCGATATCCGCGCACAGTCCAGCCAGTCCCGCCAGATGCATGGCCACGCGCTCGAGCTCGAGGGCCACCGCCCTGCCGACGTCGACGTCCAGCCCGAGCTCGCAATCCGCAAGGCTCTCGACGGCCGCGCAGTAGGCCCAGGTGTGCCCGATGCTGGTGTCTCCGGCGATGGTTTCGACGAGCGGCGCAAGGCTGCGCGGCTCGCGTTCGAGCAAGCGACGCTCAACGCCGCGGTGCTGATAGCCGAGTTGAATCTCCAGGTGGTGCACCTGCTCTCCGAAGCAAGAGAAGCGAAACGAGCCGGGCTCGATCACGCCCGCGTGAATGGGGCCCACCGCGACCTCATGGATTTCCTTGCCGTCGATCTTGTAGAAGGGGTGAGAAGTCATCGCCGATTGGTCGCGACCCTCGTAGCGAATGGGCTTGAGCCACGGGTGATCGGCGATGTGAAGGCCCGTCTGCTCGACCAGCTCGCGCTCGAAGCAATGCAGCGCGGGTAGGTCGCTGGTAAGCTCATGATAGCCGGAGCTGGCCGGCAGTTTCGTTCGTACCAAGCTGAGCGCCCCGGCCGTATCTAGGGAGATGGCGGTGATGGTGACGGTGTCGTCTTCCCTTCGGCCGTACATGGTCACGAGGCGAGAGTTTGCTTGCAGGCGCGCCAGCAGATCGGCTCGCCACTCGGCCAAGGCGAGCAGGGGAATGTCGCCAACGCCGACGCGATGGGTGAAGGCCGAGCTTGTCAGGGGCCCTCCAGCGACGCGGCGACCTGCTGAATCAAGGCGTTGAAGGCCGGCGGTATGTAGATACCCAGCACCACCAGCGCGACCAAGAACGTGAGCTTCGGGAGAGCGGCTGGCAGCGTTTGACGAGGCCACTCGTGCTTCTCCTTGGCTGGACCCCAAATCATGGGGAACACCGTGCGCCCCGTGGCGACGAACGTCATCGTGATCAGCGCGCAAAACGCGGCGAAGGTGAGCATGCGGCCAGAGCCGACCAGCGCCGACAGGATCAGTAGCTCGCCCAAGAAGCTACCGAACGGCGGAAAGCCCAAGAGCGCAATCGTGCCGACCATCAAGAACACGCCGCTGTACGGCAGGTCTTTGATCAGGCCCGAAATGACGCGCGTATCATTGGTCCTGTAGTGGGCCATGATCTTGCCGGCGGTAAGAAATAGGATCGCTTTGATGAAGGCGTTGCTGAGCACGTAAAGCAGGAGCCCGTAGCTAGCGGAGCCGCCGACGCCCAAGCCAATGGCGATGACTCCAGCGTGGTTGATGGAGGCGTAGGCGATCAGCCGCTTGATGTTGCGCGTGGCGATGATGCTCACGGTCGACACCACCATCGACACCAGACCCATCGCCAGCAGTTGGCCCGCGACCAAGGCAGCGTTGTCGGCTCGGTAGACTTGAACGAGACGAAACAGCACGACCAGCGCCGCGTTGAATTGAACGGCGCCGAGCAGCGCGGCGACGGCTGGCGGGGCTTCGTCATAGGTTTCGGGGAGCCAGCTGTACATCGGCGCCAGGCCGAGCTTCGTGCCGATACCGAGCAAGGCCAGCGACAGTCCAAGCTTGGTCCAGGTGTCGTGGGGCAGCGGCCTGAGCGCGAACAGTCGGTCCAGCAGAAACGTCGGCGGCAGCCCTGCGGCTTCCATCCCGCGATGAAGGCACGCGAAGCCCAGCGCGACGAGCCCGAGACCGACCGTGGAGAACAGCAGGTAGCGAAAGGCTGCGCGGCGGGCGGCTTCGGATCTGGCACGGACGATCATCGGCGTCGCCGTCAGCGCCGTCAGCTCGAGCAGTATCCACAAGGCGACCAGATGATTGGCGATCAGCAAGGCGTTCGTGGCCGCCAGAAAGACCAACGCCAATCCCACCAGTCGCTGGATGCCTTCGTGCAGCGCAGGAGTCGTCCGGACGCGGTGCCAAATGTAGGTCGAGATGCCCAGGAAGATCGGGTTGACGACGGCCAGGAACAGACGCGACGTGGCGTCGACTCGCACCAGGCCGGCAAGCGATGCTTGGGCTATCGGCGCGCTCAAGACTTCGACGATGGCGAGAGCCGTAGTGACGAGCGCCGCCCCCACCAGCAGCAGCGTGGCGCGCGCTCGACCGGCTCCTACGGCGACGGCAAGGGCGGCTAGCGCGGGAACCGCGATTAGATCGATCGGGCTCACAGCGTGGGTTCGTCCTGAGTGGTAGCCGGCGGGATGCTCGTACTCTCAGAAAAGCCGCGCAAGAGCCAGACGTAGAGCCCCAGCGTGCCTGCCACGATCGCGATTTGACCGATGTGAGTCACGAGCGTGCCGTGGTGACGCCCGCCGCCCAGCTCGAATAATGCGATCCCGTTCTCCAGACGGAGCGCGCCGACCACCTGCCCGAACGCTGTCGACTGTGAGGCCAAGACCAAGAAGCTCAAGAGCACCGCGGCCGTTGCCACCGAGATGAGGGCTCGCTCGTCGCCGTCGACGGGCACCAGGGCCGCCGATAGGTTGAATGCGGCGAGCACCAAGCCAAGCGCTACCGTCCACGACAATAGATTGGGCGCGATGATGTCGTGGCGCGCCGCCCGATTCTGCGACAGCAGCAAGCGATAGAGGAGCAGCGGCGCTGCAATGCCGCGCACGACCACCAAGTCGACCAGCGTGAGCCAGGTCTCGACCGAGTGAAGCTCCGGGCTTAGCCGGTAGGCGGCCCAGGCTATCAAAAAGCCCTGACAAGACAGCCCGAACAGGCTGCTGCGCCAAGTCGCCACGAACAGCGGCACCACCATGACCCCGAGCAAGCCCATGAGCAGCGGGCTCATTTCGCTGCCCCCACGCGCCAGATCGTGGCCAGAAGCGCCACCCCGCCGCAGGCGAGGGCGACCGCGATGTACTGCGGAACCGCCTTCAGCTTGAACCGAGCGAGGAGCGACTCGACGCAGCCGACGAAGACCGCCAAAAGCGCGCACAGCCCGAGGTTGGTCAAACAGCAGAGCAGGGTGGTCGAGCCCGCCCAGGGGTTGAGCAGGGTCGCAATCAGAGACGAACCGACGAACAGTTTGGTCGCTGTGCCGAGTTGAATCGCGGCCAGATCGGGGCCGCTGTGGTCGAGGATCATCACTTCGTGCACCATCGTGAGCTCGAGGTGAGTCGACGGATCATCGACGGGCATCCGTGATGTCTCAACCTGCAGGATGATCAAGAGCGCCGCGACGGCGAGCACCCAAACCACGGCCGGGCCCCCCGCCCGCAGATGCAGCGTGGCGATTTCGTGTAGCGTTCGCTGCCCGCCGAGGAAGCTCAGCGCTCCGGCGACGAGGAAGAACGCCGGCTCGAGCACGGCCGAAAACACGGCCTCGCGAGCCGCTCCCATACCCTCGAAGGAGCTGCCCGCATCGAGAGCGGCGAGCATGATAGCGACGCGCCCAAACGCCCAAACGTAGGCGAACCACACGAAGTCGAACTGAAATGAAGCGAGCGGAGTCGAGCCGAGCAGCGGCGCGATAAAGCCCGAGCCAAGCGAGGTGACCAGAAACAGGTGGGGCGCCAGGCGAAAGAGCGGCGTCGTCGTGGTGCTGTAGACGGATCGCTTTTGCGCGAGGCGCGCGAGGTCGTAGGCGAGCTGCAAAATCGGCGGCCCCTTGCGACCCGACCACAACGACTTCACGCGACCGATGATGCCAGCCAGCACGATCGGCATGATGGCGAGCGCAGCGACGTTGGCGAACTGAAGGAGCATCACGGCGACGAGCCTCCGAGCACGAGCGCTCCGATGACGATCAGCGCGACCAAGCCCGCCGCGAATGCGAAGCGGGATTGTTCGGGGATGCGCCCAGAGGCGTGCGCCACGAGATCTTCAGCTTGCCCCAACATTTCGAACATTCGGTGCTCCACCGGATCGAAATGATGGGTGGATACGTGGCTGGCGTGGCGAGGGAAGATTTCCTCCGGCAGCCGTTCGCGGCGCGCAGACGGCAGGAAGGCTCGAAAGAGCCGCGCCAGCTGATCGGAGAACGAGCTGCCCGTGTACTGCATGCGCGGCGATGTCGCTGTATATCCACAGCCCCAGGTGGCGCCTCGTCTCGCCCCGCGCCCCAGCAGCCATGCCACGCTGCCCGCGAGAACGAGGGTCGCCGCCAAGAGTGGATTGGCGATGCCGAGCGGCGCCACGGAGCTTGCCAGCGCGTTCAGCTCTTTTCCGGCGGAGAACAGCTTCAAGGCCGGCCAGATCGCGGCCAGGGCCAGCTGCGGCGCGAGACCAAAAACGACGACGCCGAGCGCGTGTAGCGCCATCGGCACCCACATGCTGGGCGGAGCTTCCTCAGTCACGTGAAGCCCGGGCTCGCGCGGGTTGCCCAGAAAAGTCAGGCCGAAGGCTCTCGTCATGGACAGCGCGCTGACCGCGCCCACGAAGGCCAGCACCGCCGCAAATCCGATCAGCAGCACGTTGCCCTGGTCGGACGGCGCGCTGCCCGAAAGCAGCGCCGAGTAGACGATGAACTCGCTCACGAAGCCGTTCAATGGTGGCAGCGCGGCGATCGCCAGCGCGCCCACCAAGAACAGCGCTGCCGTGATCGGCAAGCGCTTGGCCAGCCCTCCGAGCCTCTCGATGTCTACGCTGTGCGTCGCGCGGTACACGCTGCCCGCGCTGTAGAACAGCAGGCACTTGAACAAAGCGTGGTTGAGGATGTGCAACAGCCCGCCCGCGAACCCACAAACGGTGAGGCTGGGGATACCCCACGCCCAGCCCAAGTAGCCGATGCCGAAGCCAATCGCGGCGATGCCGACGTTTTCCGTGGACGAATAGCCCAGCAAGCGTTTGAGATCACGTTGCGTGGTCGTGTAGAGAATCCCGAAAAACGCGGACAAAAGCCCAAACGAGAGCACACCCCAACCCATCCACTCTTCCGGTTTCCCCATCAGCAGCGTGAAGCGCAAGAAGGCGAACAGCCCGGCCTTGTGAATGACACCGGACATCAGCGCCGAAACGTGCGCAGGCGCCGCAGAGTGGGCGCGCGGTAGCCAGGTGTGAAACGGGAAGAACGCAGATTTTAGCGCGAACGAGACTCCGAGCAGCAAGAAGATGGTGCCTCGCAAGGGACTGGGCCGCGCCAAGAAGTGCCCAAACGCCGCGAAATCCATGGAGCGCGTTTCGCTGTGGAGCAGCATGAAGGCTGCGACCAACACGAACAAGCCGACATGCGTCGAGACCAAGTAGTTGAAGCCGGCGAAGCGAATCTTCTGGTTGCTGTAGTCCCAAATCACCAGCAGCCACGCGGCGACCGCCGCGATCTCCCAGGCGAGCAAAAAGACGAGCGCGTTTTGTACCGAGTAAATCAGGACGAACGACAGGCTCACCAAATTGAGCAGCGCGAAATGTGAGCCGCCGTTGCGCCCGCGCTGAAAGTAGGGCCGCAGGTAGCCAACGGCATACGCGGTGCCCAGGAGCGTCATCGGTAGGCTCCAGGCCAGAAAGAAGGCGCCGAGTGCATCGACGCGAAACGCGATGCTGTTGATCGGCGTGGGCCAGGGCCAAACCACCTCGAGAACGGACCCGCCGCGGAGCGTCGGCAGTAAGCTGAACAGCACCAGCGCGGTGGCGGCCGCCTGCGACGCGAGGGCGGCCAACGCGCGGGCGAGGTTCGAGCGGAGCGCGAGTGCGAGCGCCACGCCAACCAGCAGCACCGGTACACTGAGGAGGAAGAGGACGGTCATCGAGTCACTGAAACAAGGGCGGTTCGCGGGAGACTCATGCTGGAAGGCCGTTCGCGCGTCCGCGAATGGCGTCGAGGATGGTCCAACCAAACGCAGGTCTGGGCAGTACAAGTGGCAGCGAGGAGCGCCCATCAGGCTCGAGCGCGGCCCCGAGGTGCTGCGGAGCGCCCGTCACAACGACGATCAGCAGCTTCGGGCGAGCCCGGCGAAGTGCCAGGATCGTCGCCTGGACGTCAGCGCGCTCGAAGTCGTCGGGGAACAAGACCAAGGCGGTTGCGGCCGGTGGAACCATCGCCGCTGCATCGAGCTCGCGTGTTCCGTTCGATGCCACCCCAGCCCGAGTGAAGTAAGAGTAGAGGACGTCGATCGTCTGCGGATTGTCGGCGACAACCGTGACGTAGCTGGGTTTGGTTGACGGACGGCGCACCACGTTTGCTTGCGCGTCCTCAAGAGCAAAGTTCGGGCCGCCGCTTGGAATGCCTCAGCCAGCGGCGAAGCGCGGGCGTTCCGGGTAGCGTCGCACCAGCTCGAGGCCGGATGCGACAGTTTGACGCCGGGTATTGCTCGCTCCGCCTTGCAGACGACAACGGAGGTCGGGTTTATGGCCCAGCCGGGCGACTTCGCGCATCAACGTAGCTCAATGCAGCGATTCCTGGAGGCGTCGGATGAGCGAACGATGCTCGGCGAGCAGGGCTGCGGGCAGTTGCTCTCGGAACTTTCCGAGAAATTCGAGGGCGCGCCCTGCTTGTCGCAACAGGGCACTTTGGTTGCCCGAGAGTAGCTGCAGCAAGCGATCTTGGGGTAGGTCCAGGCCCGCGAGATCGAGCGAATCGTCCGTCGGTACGTAGCCGAGGGAGCTATCTCGAGCAGAAGCCGTGCCGTCCACGCGTTCGAGGATCCACTTGAGCACACGGATGTTCTCGGAGCCGCCGGGCCAGAGCCGTCGGCCGTCGGCACTCGTGCGAAACCAGTTCGCGTGGAAAAACCTGGGTGGCCGATTCAGCTTTCTGCCGACGGCCAACCAATGCTCGAGGTAGTCGCCCAAGTTATAGCCGCAGGCGTCCCGCATGCCGAAGGGGTCGTGCCTGGGCTGGTCGGGGTTGTCGCCTTCGCTCGTCAGCGTTGCACCGACGAAGACGCCATGCCGCCAGCTTTTCGCTTCGTACACCAACGGCAACGACCGCGCGTGGCCGCCGCAAAATAGGATGGCCGAGATCGGCACGCCCTGATTGCGTTCGAACGACGCTGAGTCCTGCGCAGCGCGGCGCCCAGCGATGAAGGTCGCCCGCGGATGGGCGGCGGGCGAAAGGGTTGCCCTGGGTGACCAGGGCATGCCGCGCCAATCCTCCACGCGCTCGTTGAAGTCCAACCTGCCGAGCCCCTCCCACCAGACGCGTCCGCCCGGCAGCAACGCGACATTGGTGAACAGCGTGTCGCTGGACGAGGAACCGAGCTCGCTGCAAGGTCTGTCGTTGAGGCTGGCGATGCTGTCGCAGACGCCGCACTCTGGGTTCATAGCCCATAGCTGGCCGTCGTTGCCGGGGCGCATCCAGCACACATCGCGGCTCAGTAGCTCCAGCTTCCAGCCGGTCCGGCTCGGCGTCGGACTCGCGAGCTCCGCTCTTTCGCGGGCACTCGAAGCTACGGCCGCGATGTAGTGGGTCTGTCCATCGGGGTTGGTCACGCCGAAAAGCGACATGTGCTCGGCCAGCCAGCCTTCCTCGCGCGCTTGCGCGCTGGCGATGCGCAGGGAATGCGAGCTTTTGCTCAAAAGCGCGTTGGCGGTATTAGAGGAGCCGATCGACCAAGCTTCGGCGGCGTCGGGAAAATGAACCACACAGCGCCGTTCGGACGAAAGGTCACCCGTGCTGTGTACGCTGCGCACGAAGTTGCGGGTATCGCCGAGTCGGTCAAGCACCGCCCGGCCCATCCGGGTCATCAGACCGAGACAAAGCACGATGTACGGGCTGTCCGTGATTTGCACGCCGATACTGGTGAACGCGGAGTGCAAAGGCCCGAGCACATAGGGCACGACGTACATGGTGCGTCCCCGCATCGATCCACGGAACAACGGCCAGACCTTGCTTTGCGCCTCGTCGCGACTGATCCAGGTGTTCGTGGGTCCGGCATCGACTGCTTTGTGGGTGGAGACGAAGTTGCAGGCGGCGATCGGCTCAGCGTCGGTCGGATGCGTACGATAGAGGAACGAGCGAGGGTGGGCGTCGGGATCGAGCTCTATCAGCTGGCCGGCGTCGACCATGGCACGGGCGATCTCGGCGCGTTCTGCATTCGTGCCAGCGCACCAGTGGACGCGGTCTGGCTCCGTTTGCTCGGCGACGGTCCGCACCCAACCCAGCAATACGGGATTGGCGGAGAGCGGTCCGGTCATATGCGCCCTGGTTGAGCAGAATCCGTGCCGGCGCTTCGCCCTGCCAAAATCCGGCCCAGCCTTCGGCGTGCGCCAGCCCGCAGGCAGCCCGGAACTCTCCCGACGACAGTTTGGGCTTGAATCTGGCAGCAGGAGGCCCCATAGCGACGACCTGTCGCGCGATTCTCCCGGGCGAGGCACGGCGCGCCCTGCCACCGGTATCGCTTGACTAATGCAGTGTTTCCGCCGACTCGCTGGAGGCAGCGCGCAGCGAGCCAAGGCGCCTTACCTCGACTCCTCTGGCGAGCAGGAAGGACGCCATGCGGGAGTCACAACCGTCGAACCAGAGCTCGGCCCCGGCGGCCGTCGTGGTGTCGATCGCGCGGGTCACGGAGGCGACGCTCGTCTCGTCCAGGGTCTGCAATCCGCTCACGTCGACGCGAATTTCCCTTAGCTCGGGCCAGTCGCGGAGGACCGCGGCCAAAGCCAAGCACAGCTGGTCGAGCGTCCAGAGGCTGGACGCTACGAGCTTGAGTTTTGTACGCACCGGCCGTCGCCGTTGTTGCGGAAGGACCAAGGCAATGAACAGTCCAACGAGTACGGCAGCAGGAAGAACGGTGCCAGCCACGGAGCTGCCGCCGCTGTGCACTGGCCGTGCCACGCCCCAAACTGCGGGATTTCGTAGCGGCGTCGTCCCGAGGGGCCGCGTCTAGTCCGCGGGCGACAAATTGTCGCCGCTTTCCAAGCGACTTACAGCGGCTACCCCAGCTGCGAGCCTTCGCCGGTCTTCGCCGGCGCCTTGCCGCCGCTCGGCGCGGTTTCGAACGCGGGAGACAGCTCGAGATAGCTGGCATAGCGCTCGAGAGCGCGCCGCAAACCAGCGGCGTTTGCGGGTGCGAGCGGCGCGAGCAGGCGCGTAGCCAGGATCACCCGTTCGCCGACGATGCGGCGCTTCCAGGTGCCGACGAAGCGGCCGTCGACTAGCGCGACTGAGGTGAGCAGCTCGAACGCGCTCACGCGTTGCGCGTGGGCCGGGTCTACTGCGGCGCGGCGATCGGCGCAGCCCACGAAGAACTCATCGAACGCAGGTAACGCGTAGGCGGGTTTGGGCGCGCGCCCGGAGCGCGCCGGCAGCGCAGCGTCGGCGAAGTGGTAGGTTTCGTCTCCAATCACTTCTCGCTCGATGCTCTTGCCGGCCATCTCGGTTGCCAAGCGCGCCTCCGCCAACGTCATGCCGGTCCACCATGCGAAGTCACGCAAGGTGGCGGGGCCGTGTGCCGTGAAGTAGCGCCGCGCAAGCTCCACCAAGGCTTCGTCGCGCGCGCGACGCTTCGCGCGAGGCAACCACTCTTCGAGCAGCGCGAAGGTCTGTTGCTTGCCCTCGCGCGCGCCGAAGCAGATGAGTCCCTCGTGTGCGAGCCTCCAGAGCACGTGAAGACCGCGCTCGCCCTGCGTGGAGACGCGAGCGCGGCCAAGCGCGCCATAGACCGCGGAGCGCGTGAGTTGCCTGTTGCCCTCGAGCTCTTTCACCAGGGCGCGTCGTGCGCGCGACAGCACGCTCTCGTCGATTCCGAGCGCGCGCAAGCGTTTGGCCGCGGCGGTCGCCACACGCGGCGCGAGTAGCTCGATCATCCAGCGAGCGTCAGCTGCCGCCAGGAAATGGAGCGTACCGCGCATCGGCCAGGAGCGCACGATAGTGCGTTCGCTGAGGGCGCGCTCGACATCCCGTTCATGCGCGTCCAGCAGGCGCAGCCCCACTGCCCAGAGTGCGCCCAAGTAGTCTTGCGCTTGAACGGCGCCGAACCAGGCGACTACGGCCGCGGGCTCAGTGAACGTCGTCATCGAAAGTCGCTGGGCGTGAAGTCGACGCCGAGTGATTTCGTGTGCAAAGCTGCGCTTCACGGAGTGCCATAACTATCATGGCGCTGCCTTTTTCAAGCGCCGAGGGTGCGCCAGGCGGTCTGACGCATGGGGCAGTTTTGGCCACCCTTTGATGTTTCTCGACCAAGGGCGGCCGTAACTGCTAAGGGTGAAGGTGCTGACAGGAGATGAGCCAACCCCCCCGGCCGCTTCTGTCGGCACTTTTCAACCTAGCCAGCACGCACGTTGGGCAACTACTGGCCGAACACGCCGCCTTCCCCACCCGCGCCGCCTAAGCCAGAGTCGAACGTGCAACGATTGAAGAAGCAGGCGAGCTGCTTAGGGAGGCAGGGCGGAATGGGCGGCGCGCAGTTTTCACTGCAGTTTCGCTGCGCGTAGCTTTGCAGGTTGCTGTCGAGGCTGCTCAGGGTAGAGGTTGGGATGGCGATGCCGCAGCCAACTTCGCAGGCGTTCTTTTCGTAGTAGACGCTGCAATCGTCAACGGTGTTGCATCGAGCCTCGGAATACTTGTCGACTAGCTGCTGGCGGTCCGCCGCGTAGCCCATGTGCTGTGCAAAGCAGCTGTCGAGGATGCAAGTCGGGCAACACTGGCCGGGGGTCTGTTGGATGTGACTGCCCGAGGCGCAAGCAATGCCTGGGCACATGATGTTCTGACAGATCGACTCGCAGTGAAAGCAGCAGCCGTTTGCGTTGGGCACAGGCTGCGTGCCCGGGCCACACGCGACCTGATCGCAAAGGCACGGCTCGCCTGGCGACGTGCCCGAGGTACTGACAGCGCCGCCCGTGGCGCTGCCGGCTTTGGCCGCGGTCCCGCCGCGCGCAACCGCTGAGCTGCCACCGGCGCTCGTTGCGTTGCCGGTACCGCCGTAAGCCGAAGTGCCGGCCGCCGCCGCGCCGCCACTCCCGCTGGCCGCGCCGTCCTCGCCGCGCTGATCGAATCGCCCGCCGCACGCCCCCGCCATGACGACGAACACCGCCAGCCCGATTCCCGACCGCAAAATCATGCCACCACGCTAGCAGATTCTGCTCACGTTGCCGAACGGGCGCTGACTCCCGCTGCGTTGGCGGCCGCTGCTAGCAATGGGCGGCTTTTTGGCGAGTGCCGCAATAGGCTCGCACCGACGCTAAATGGGCGCCGTTCGGGTAGCGGGCGTGATAGCGGCCCTGTTCGGCCAGGCAAGTGGCTTTGTCGCCCATGGCGTCGACGGCTTCGACCAGGCGAGCCAGGGGCGTCTTCGCGGATACCCTCTCATTTGGAGCCGCCGCAAACGGGCGTCGAAATGCGTCAGCGGCGGGAGCGTGGGCGTGCTGCGAGTCCATGCGCAAGCGCCCGAGCGCGGCGACGCCGACTCGGGTGTCGTGTGGGAATCGCTTGAGCAGGGCCGCATACGCGCTGCGATAGTGCGAGCGCGCCAGTCGGAAAGAATATTTCATGAAGCCTCGGTCCCACTCTTAGGCTCCGCGGAACGGTTGAGCGCGCTCGCGTACTCGAAGATGCTTTGACTGGTCAGTCGTGTCCGTGTCGCGCAGCAGCTGCGCAGAGCGCCCCTTGCCGTTGAGCAAGCCGTCCATTGCCTGCGCGCAATGGCGAGGCGCACCGCCGTGCACATCGCCGTTCGCCGACGCGCGGGGCTCAAGCAGCAGCTGTTTTCATCGCCCCACTGAAAACAGCCGCGAAAGCCCCCAGCGTCAGTCGCACACGGCCACTGGCGAATCAGCGATTCGGCGCTCGAAGCACCGCGCGCGCGCCAGTTCGGCCTGGCGCTGCTTTTGCATCCAGATCCAAAGCAGGACCGAGTCCGGTCAGGGCCTGCTCGGCTCGAGGGCAAGTCGCACGATTCAGATTTTTAGTTGAGCGATAGATTCCAACTCAGCAAGAGAAAGTCAGTCAACATGAGTCTGCTTCATTTAGGAACCAGGGGAGTCGCGCTATGTACGTTTGGCGCCGTTGTCCTCGGCTGTAGTGGTTTCGGCGACGGTGGCAACACTACGTTGGGGGTCGTTACGGAACGCTCGGTAAAAAAGAGCCAGACGCCGCTGGACGGGAACACCGTGCAGAAGTTCGTCACCCCGCTCCCGACCTTTGCGGGAAAACGCGTCAGCGGTAACGGCCCGCTGCAGGTGGTGATGCAGGAGTTTCAGCAGAAGGTGCTGCCCGCGTCGTTCTACGCGCACCTGCCCGCTCCGTTTAACCAGGGCACCTACGTCTGGGGTTACAACATCAATGGTCTTGGACCAAGCTGGCCCGCTCGCACCATCGAAGCTGTGCGCAACCAGCAGACCGTGCCGTTTTACGTGAACAGCCTGGTAAATACCAAGCTGCAGGACCTGCTGACCGTGGACCAAGCCATGCACTGGGCTGATCCGCTGGGGACTACGGCAGAGAACAACTGCGTGAACGGGGCGCCCTTGGCAGCTCCTTGTCAAGAGCCGTACGCCGGGCCCATTCCGGTGACCGTCCACTTGCACGGGGCCGAAGTCCCTTCCCAATACGATGGACACCCGGATACTTGGTTTACCAGTAGCTTCGTGCACACCGGACCTGCCTATCAAACCCAGACGTACATCTACGGCAACACCCAAGAAGCGACGACGCTCTGGTTTCACGATCACTCGCTGGGCACGGTTCGCAACAACGTCTTCGCTGGACTGGCGGGCTTCTACTTCATCCGCGACGGGCGCGACACGGGCCTCTCGAACAACCCGATCACGCTGCCGAACGGCCCGCAAGAAGTCGAGCTCATGTTCCAAGATCGACAGTTCGATGCGAACGGTCAGCTGCTCTTTCCCGACGGCACGCCGGCGGACAACCCAACCGGCTTGAACGGAGGGCCGCCGAACCCCGATCATCATCCATTCTGGATCCCGGAGTTTTTCGGCGACGTGATCACGGTCAACGGGGCGGCCTGGCCGGTCACTCACGTGGAGCCGCGCCGCTACCGTTTCCGAATGTTGAACGGCAGCAACGCCCGGTTTTACATCTTGCAGCTCTTCAATCAACGAGGCGTGCCGTTTCAAACCAACGGCCCGGCTGGACCGCCGATCTGGCAAATCGGCTCCGACGGCGGGTTTTTCAACTCCCCGGTCAAGCTCGATGACCCAGCGAACGGGCGTGACGCCTGTAGCGGTATCCCGCAGACGGGTCTGATCGGCAACAACACCGACACTGGAGCCGGTGCCAAGTGCCTGTTCTTGGCGCCCGCCGAGCGCGCCGACACCATCATCGACTTCGCCGGGCAAGCGGGAAGAACCTTCACCATGAAGAACTTCGCCGTGATCCCGTTCCCCAGCGGCGGACCCGTCGGATTCGGCGCGCCGGACGCCACCTCCGACGGCCTGGTGATGCAATTCAAGGTCGATCTGCCGCTGCACGGCAGCGACACGTCGTTCAACCCCGCGGCGAATCACCCGGCCCTGCGCGCCCAACCAATCATCGACATCAAACCGCCAGGCACGAGACGGCCGCCCGACAAACTGCGACAGCTCATTCTCGTCGAAGAAGAAGGCAGCGATCCGGATGGTGGTAGCCCCGTGCCGGGCAGCCCCCTCGACCCCGGCGGCCCGATGGAGAGCCTGATCAACAATTCGAAATGGAACGGCAACCGCGAGGGCACGACCACGCCAATCCCAGGTTCCACATCGAACGGCGAGGGGCTAACCGCAACTGAAGCCCCGCGCGTCGGCTCGACCGAAGTGTGGGAGGTTGCCAATTTGACGGTAGACGCTCACCCGCTTCACATCCATCTGATCCAATTCCAGGTCATTTCGCGGCAAGTATTCGATGTTGACACTTATTTGAACGATTGGATTGCGGCCTTCCCGGGCGGCACGTTCAACGGCTTCAACTTCCCGCCGGGGACCTACATCCCGGGCTTTGGCCCGCCGCTGCCTTACTCTACCCCCAACTCCGCGGGGGCCGTCGGCGGCAACCTCAACTTCGACGCTGCCAAATATACACAGCAAGGCGCGTGCGCGAATGGCGCGTGCCCGGTAGCGTCGCCCGACCCGATCGACGCTGGTTGGAAAGACACCATCAAGATGTTCCCAGGCGCGATCACGCGCATCGCGCTGCGTTGGGCACCACAAAGCGTAGCCGTGAATGCAGTGCGAGCGGGACAGAATACGTTCCCGTTCGATCCGACGAACAGCGGGCCCGGGTACGTCTTACATTGTCACATCCTCGATCACGAAGACAACGAGTTCATGCGACCGCTCTTGATCGCCAAGTAGTCGGAAAGGTGAGCGACACGCCCAACGCGCGTAGTGCAGCGCATGTGCCCCGAAATGGTCTCTATCCCGCATGCGCTGCAGTAGCCCCGAAATGCAGGTCAGCTCGCGTTGGGCGGTGCTCGCGATTCGCGTGCTGCTCTTGTTCGGTGTGATGGCCGCAGTGACCGTTGCCGTGCTCGTCGATCCGCTATCGGGGAGGGCGACCATCAGCTCTCGCTACATCTGCCCCATGCATCCAGACGTGGTTGCGACCAAGCCGGGTCAATGCCCCATCTGTCGGATGGCACTCGAGCCAGCTCGCAGCGGTTCGCCGCCGGCGGTGTCGGCGACCGAAGCGCTTTCGATGGACGCGGATTGGCGTGCCGTCGAGAACGTGCGCCGGCACAACGTCGTCGACATCGTGCGTAGCCGTTCGCTGCTCTTCGACCTGCGTGAGCTGCGCGGTCCCGGTTCGGTGGAGAGCGACGGAAGTGTCTCGGCGATCTTCTACAACGACCAAATTGCGGCGCTCGCCTCCGGCGAAATCGGCTCGTTTTCTTCGGCAGCCGAGCCGAAGGCTTCCGTCACCGTGCAGCGAGCGGCGGGCCAAGCATCTGCCTGGGACTCCTCCACGTCGTGGATCCGCTTCGAGCTAAGACCTGCGGCAGGCGAGAGTCGCCCGCCGCCAGGCACGGTCGGCTGGATCGAGCTGCCGAGAAAGCCGCGCCAGGTGCTGACTGTCCCGACGACTGCCGTTTTGCAGTCGTCTGCCGGGCCGTACGTGCTCGAGTTGGCGGAGGGCTTGCGTATCAAGAAGCAAGCCATCGAAATCGGCGAGACCTTCGGGGGACTCGGCGTGTCGGTCGTGCTCTCGGGTCTCAGGCCAGGCGAGCGAGTGATCGCCAAAGCGGCGTTCTTTCTCGACACCGAGCGGCGGCAGGGGCTCGCGGGGACGCCTCCATGATCGCGCGCGTGGTGCGCTGGTGTGCTCGGCAGCATTGGGTCGTGCTCGCTGTTGCGCTCGTGCTCGCGGTTTCGGGCGAGGTGGCTCGGCGGGCCCTGCCGGGCGACGTGATTCCGGATCTGTCCGATCCGCAAATCGGGCTGGTCGCCGACTGGATGGGACACCCGGCCGCGCAAGTGGCTAGCGAGGTTACCGCGGTGTTGACGAATGCCCTCCGCGACGTACCGAACGTGAAAGCGGTGCGCGGCTCGACCATGACGGGCATGGCCTACGTCGACCTAGTCTTCGAATCGGTATCGGGCCTCGACGTGGCACGTCGAGAGATTGCCGAACGCGTAGCTGCAGTGGGTCCGAAGCTCCCTCCCGGTGTGCGGCTGAAGGTCGGTCCAGCCGCATCGAGCACGGGCTGGGTGTTCGAGTACGCGTTGATCGATCCCGGCCGTGTCGCGTCGCCGCTCGAGCTGCGCCGCTTTCAAGACCAGGTGCTTCGGCCAAAATTGGCCGCGATCCCCGGCGTTGCCGAAGTGGCCTCCGTCGGCGGGGCCATTCGTCAGATCCGCGTCGAGGCCAGACCGCTCGAGCTGCGCGCGCGAGGGCTTGCCTTCAGTGACGTGCTCTTGGCGCTCGAACCGCTCTTGGCGCGCGGGCAGGGCGTGCTGAGCGTTTCCCTGGAGCAGCTCGAAGGGGCACCGCTCCCGAGCCCGACCAATCAGGCCGTGCGGGTCGGTGACGTGGCGCGCGTGCGACTCGGCGAGGACATGCCAACCGGGCAGGCCGACGTGGCCGGTTACCCGGCAGTCGGCGGCATCGTGATCGCCCGGCGTGACGCGAACCTGGCAAACTTGATCGAGGCCGTCGAGCGCACGCTGAGCCGCGAGCGGGCTCGACTCCCGCACCGCGACGCAGACCCCGCGCGGCTCGACTCCGGCAGAGCAGCGGGCGTTCGCTTGCTCAATACCTACGACCGAGAAGATTTGGCGACTTTAGTGCGCAAAACCCTGATGCGCGTCCTCGGCGAGGAAATCGCCGTCGTCGTACTGATCATCGTCGTCTTTCTGCTGCACGGCCGGAGCGCGCTGGTGCCTCTGCTCACGCTGCCGGTGGTCCTCGCGTTGACGTTCGGGGCCATGTGGATTCTGCACTTGCCTGCCACGATAATGAGCCTCGGCGGGATCGGGATCGCGCTTGGGATGGCGGTCGACGCCGACGTGGTGGCGCTGGAGGCCGCCCATCGACGCCTGGAGAACACGAGCGGGGGCGCGTCGTCCGCAGAGCGACGCGGCAATATCGTTCAGGCCGCGCGGACGATCGCGCCAGCGATTCTCACCTCGCTCTTGATTGCTGCGCTCTCGTTCCTGCCGGTCTTCGCATTCGGCGGCGAAACCGGACGACTGCTCCGGCCTCTGGCTTTGACCAAGACGCTAGTCGTCTTCTCAGCCGCGCTGGTGGCGCTCACCCTCGCCCCAGCCCTTCGCGACCTGCTGTTGTCCGGCAAGATCGTGCCGGAGTTCACCAATCCGCTCACCCGCGGGCTGGTGCGAGTCTATCGTCCGTTCGTGCATTTCGCACTGACGCGCCCGGCCCTGACCTTGGCGACTGCGGTGCTCGCTGTCTGTTCGTGTCTGCCCATCTTGTCCAAGTTGGGCGGCGAATTTTTGCCCCGCATCGACGAAGGCGATCTGCTCTTCATGCCCAGCGCGCGACCGGGGGCACCGCCCGATCAAACCGCCGTCCAACTCTTCTGGCAAGACCACGCCATCAGCCAGTTCGGCGAGGTACAGAGCGTGTTCGGCAAGATCGGGCGTGCTGACACCGGCACGGACCCAGCACCCTACTCGATGGCAGAAACGACGATTCGCCTCCGCCCGCGCGCACAATGGCCAAGCCTGAAACGCACCCGCTGGTACTCGACTTGGGCCCCCAAGCCCTTGCGGCGCATGCTCCGCCTCCTCTGGCCCGAAGAGACGCCACGAACGACGCGCGAGCTCGTCGAAGCGCTCGACCAAGCCACGCGACTGCCCGGTTGGACCAGCGCCTGGACGGCCCCGGCACGCGCACGCCTGGATATGATGGCGACAGGCGTGCGCACGCCCGTCGGCGTTCGTATCGTCTCGCGTGACCCGACGCGACTCGATGCCTTGGGAACGGCGCTGCGCTCCGTCGTCGCGCGCGTCCCCGGAACTCACAGCGCCGTGGCTGAGTCCCTCGGCGGCGAGACTTGGCTGTCTTTTGTGGCGGATCCGACGGAGCTTGCCCGTCACGGCGTCGCTCCGGCAATGGCGCAGTCAACGGCTGACTTGCTGACGAGCGGCGGCCAGATCGGGGACGTGAGCTACGACGGGCAACCAACACGCGTGCGCATCGCGCCGGAGCCGTCTGACGTTCAGCCCAGGGGCGCCGCGGACGAGCTGCGCGAGGTCACCGTACGCTCCGCCGTCGACAGCGCGGGATACAAGGGAGGACAACCTGTTCCACTCGCCTTGCTCGGCCGGCCTAAGTACGACGAACGTCCCGCAGTCCTGCGGAGCGAGCGGGGGGAGCTCGCTGCTTACGTCTACGTCGATCTCGAGAGCGGAGTCGATGTCGAGCGTTACATCGAACGTGCTCGGCGCGAGGTCGATCGCGCTATCGCAACCAAGGAAGTTCGTGTCGCTCCGGGCGAGCGCATCGAATGGACCGGTCAGCATGAGCTCTTGGCGGCCGCAGAGCGTCGCCTCAAATGGATCGCCCCTCTCGTGGCTCTCAGTATGTTGGCCCTGCTCTGGCTCCAGTTCCGCAACTTGACGGAAAGCATCATCGTTCTGGCGTCTGTGCCTTTCGCGCTCGTGGGCAGCTTTTGGACGCTATTTCTGCTTTCGTACCCGCTCTCCGCCCCGGTGTGGGTTGGACTGCTCTCGACTGTCGGGCTAGCGATGCAGACGGGCGTGGTGATGGTCGTCTACATCGACGAGGCGTTCCATCGGCGCGTGCGCGAGGGTCGCTTGAAAGGTCCTGAGGACATCGTGGCCGCGCACGCCGAGGGGACGGTGCACCGACTGCGACCGAAGATCATGACCGTGACCACGATGGCGGCGAGCTTGCTACCCCTGCTATGGTCCGACGGCGCCGGCGCGGAGATCATGAAGCGTGTCGCTGCCCCGATGCTTGGCGGGCTCGTCACGAGCGCAGTGCTGACGCTCGAGGTGCTGCCCGTGATCTACACCATCTGGCGCACCAGACAGCTTCGGCGTGCAGAGCGACTGGGCGTGCCGCTCGAAGCGGTCGTGGGCGCTCCGCCGCCCTGGGCCCGCGACAATTCCGACAAACCTAAGCGGGCTCAGCCACAGCCACCTGCCCTTGGGCAGCTAGCCGGCTTGCAGCTCGCGCGCGCTCGATTGCCTTCGTTCAAGGGGTAGGCTCCAAGCGCGCCGCCCGACCCACTTTGGTCGGCTCCCTCGCACATCCGCCGAACCCGCAATTTTGCCGCGGCCTCGACGAGCAGCGCGAAAAGGTGGGCTGCATGGAACGATTCGCAATTCGGTTTCGTTGGCCAACCCGCATGGCTCCATCGACTCAAGGCAACTTTCGGTTCGTAGCGCTCGCTTCGGTCTTGACTTTGACGGCCGCCCTTGCGGGTGCCTGCGGTTCCGATTCGGGGACGCGGCACGTCTTGAGCCAAGGTGGAGACGGAGGCGGTGCCGGCATGAGCGCAGCGGGGGGCGTGGGACTAGGCGGTGCACCGGCAACGACGGGGGGGACAGGCGGTGCGTCGGCGGGCGGCGAAAGTCCCGCCGGTGCTGCCGGCGCGGCGGGCGTGACGTTGAGCAGCGCAGGAGCAGGCGTGGCAGGAATCGGCGGCTTCGAGGCGGTGGGCGGTATTGGCGGCTTCGAGGCGGTGGGCGGCAACGGAGGTGCGCCTTCAGCTTGCCAGGACGGCGCGCTCGAATTCTCGGGTGCGCAATATGTCGACGTGCCCGACACCCAAGCCCTACACCTGCAGACTGCCATGACGCTCGAGGCTTGGATCAAGACCACGACCTCGGTCGCGGTCGAAACGATCTTCCTCGGCAAGCACGCGTGTGGCACCGACAATGGCTATTTCTTGGAGATCTACACGAGCAGCTTGGACGGCGCGCACGTGCCCAACGCGCCCGCTTTCTACGTTGGGGCCAACAACCAGCACGCTTACGGCACGGCCTCGATCGTCGACGGCAAGTGGCACCACGTCGCCGGCAGCTGGGACGGCACGACGTCGAAGCTGTACGTTGACGGTGTCTTCATCACTTCCAAAACGGCCGCGTACCAAAACACCAACGGTACCAACCTCGGCATCGGT